>Ga0209414_1000262_pt1 | contig 24672 bp, 23 predicted proteins | sample LakVidmifraction_4_FD_181154 | JGI IMG/M metagenome (GOLD analysis project Ga0209414, IMG submission 181154) | Hypersaline microbial communities from Lake Vida, Antarctica - Brine Hole Two &gt;0.2 micron (SPAdes) (version 2) | ecosystem: Environmental > Aquatic > Non-marine Saline and Alkaline >...
GTGGTTGCTGTCTGCGTGAAGAATTATCATCGCTTTTTAAATTTTTGGAGTTTCATTTACAGTTAAGGAACTTTCAACATTCCCGGGGTGCTTTAACCTTTCAATAATTCTAAATTTCTGATGTTTTAGCATTCCGGAAGAAAAATAAATTGGTAGGCTTAAAATCCCAACATCAATTTGGCAATAGTAAAATAAATGAGGATCCCGCAAATATCGTTGCTGGTAGTAATAAAAGGACCTGTGGCCATAGCCGGGTCTATTCCCATCTTATCCAGAGTTATAGGCACGAAAGTTCCAATCAGGGAAGCGATAAGGATAACCGAAATAAGTGATATCCCGATTGTCAACCCAAAGATCATATCGAATCCAAGCAAAAAGGTCCCTCCAATTGCCAGGATAATAGCTAAAACAACTCCGTTGAAGAGGCTTAATGTTATTTCTTTGAGTAATCGTTTGAATAACGAGCCTTTCAGGCTTTTATTGGCAAGTCCCTGTAATACAATAGCCGAAGATTGCACCCCCACATTTCCTGCCATCGCTGCAATTAAAGGCACATAAAAGAACAAAGCACCGTGTTTCTGCATCGCACCATCAAAGGTGCCCAGAACCGAAACACTTATAAATCCGCCGAACAGGGCAAGAATAAGCCAGGGCAAACGGGCACGGGTAAGTTTCCAGATGCTGTCATCGGCTTCCACATCTTCAGAGATTCCGGCCGCCATTTGATAATCCTTTTCGGCTTCATCCTTGATAAAATCCACAATATCATCAATTGTAATTCGTCCCACCAAACGGTTCATCTCATCTACCACCGGAATGGCCTCCAGGTCATATTTTTGCATGATCCTGGCAACTTCTTCCGCGGGCGTGTGCACATTAACATAATCCACTTTTGGAATGTAAACATCGCTTATATTAGCTTTGCTGGGAGCCGTGAGCAGGTCTTTTAAAGAAAGTCGGCCTTTCAATTTATTTTTATCGTCCACTACATAAATAGAATGCACGCGGGTCACATTTTCGGCCTGAGCACGCATCTCAGTCATACATCCGGTAACACTCCAGTTTTCGTTGACCTTTACCATCTCTTTTGCCATAAGCCCTCCCGCAGAATCCTCGTCATAACGCAGCAATTCCACGATATTTTCAGCGTGTTCATCATCCAGAATATGGGATATGACCTTTTGTTGGCGCTCTTCGGAAAGTTCAGAAATAATATCGGCCGCATCATCAGAATCCATTTCTTCCAGTTCCTCGGCGATTTCCTTGGAGGACAGATTGTCCAGAATGCGTTCCCGGACATCTTCTTCCAATTCCATCAAGGCTTCAGAAGTAGTTTCGCTGTCCAGTAATTTTACTATATAGGTAGCCTCCTCCAGATCGACCTCCGTGAGAATTTCGGCGATATCGGCAGGGTGGATCTCCTCCAAATGCAGCAGCAATTCCTTATCGTTTTTTTGTTCAATAAGGAGTTCAATCTTCTGTACTAATTCTTCACTTAGTTGAAATTGCATGCTGCTGGATTTTTAATGTCAGGTCAATAAATTGTTCTGTGCTCAGTTGTTCCGGACGTTGATCAAAAATAGGATCTTCCTTTAGATCATCGGGCAATTGAAATGATTTTAAACTGTTCCGAAGGGTTTTCCGGCGATGCATAAACGCAGCTTTCACCACCCTGAAAAAGAGTGCTTCATCACAGGCTAACGTGAAATCCTCCTTTCGCTTTAATCTGATAACTCCGCCTTCCACCTTGGGCGGGGGATTAAAAACCTCTGTAGGAACGGTAAATAAATAGGTGACTTCATAAAAGGCCTGGGTCAATACCGAAAGGATGCCATAGGTTTTATTCCCATGAGGAGCAGCGATGCGCTGGGCCACTTCTTTTTGGAACATCCCTGAAAATTCGGGAATCTCAGTCCTGTTTTCCAGGGCCTTAAAAACAATCTGAGTTGAAATATTATAAGGAAAATTGCCGATAATGGCAAAAGGTTCCCCATTAAAAATATCCTTGAAATCGTATTTTAAAAAATCCTGCTGATGCACCTTCCCATGCAGTTCCGGAAAATTCTCATGGAGATAAATCACACTTTCGGGATCTATTTCTATCACGTGGAGGTTCGTGTCCTTTTTGATCAGATACTTGGTTAGAACCCCCATTCCCGGGCCTATTTCCAACACATTTTTATAACCGGAATAGCTTATGGAATCGGCTATATTTTGTGCTACACTTTCATCTGTGAGAAAATGTTGCCCTAAATATTTTTTTGCTCTTACCGAACCGTCACCTGTGGTAGCCTTCCCTTTATAGGGGGTATATTTTTTACTGCCTTTGCTCATTTATCGTCATTTTACCCTGATTCAAGGCATTTTATTGTTCGCTTACAATTTCAAGTTCCGTCCTGAAGGCTACAAATAATCCCTCAAAAGGCTTGGTTTTTGCCCTTAATCGTGCTGCATCTTCCTCATAATACCTCAGCAACATTTCCTTGTTTTTGGTGGTGTATTGCACTGAATACGTTAAACCTCCCATTTCCTCTACTACCATCACCTTTGACATCAAGGCTTTGGTGAATTTTCCGGTAGCCATCATTTCCGGAATATGTTCGTTTTTCATCCATTCCAGCCACTTTTCATGTATATTTTCCTGAATATTGATGGTTACGTTGTAAATGTACATAAGTAAGTCTCTTATTAAATCCTTCCCTAAAATAAGGGAGTGCTTTTTTTAATTTCTGATAATCTTCTTCTTTCCGAAGAGAGTGTTTTTGCAAGCTTTATTCAAAAGTATCTCCCCGCAGCATTCTGTATTTTTTTCTCGCGTCTACAAAGTAAATACTATCGGGATGATTAAAGATGATTTGCTCATAAAAATCCTTGGCTTTTTCAGGTTGGTGCAGTTTATTGTTATAAAGTTCGGCCAGGAGAAAGGTCGCATTATCTGATAAAATATCCTTGCCGTAAAATTGCAGAATCTTTAAATAATTTTCTTCAGCCTTCTGCCAATTCCTTTCTGCCTCAAACAATACCGCTTGTTTGAGCAGCGCTTCATCTTCAATTTTTTCGCCTTTGTGCTCAGATAAAATTTCATCCAGAACAGCGATTGCTTCCCGATTTTTGTTCTGAAATGATAACAGATCGGCACGGGCATATAATTTTAAGGCGGTTTGGGTTGAATCCTCAAGAGCATTTTCCTGAATGAGTAAACTCAATTCCATGGCATCATTCGCAATAAGTTGGGTGGCAGATGCTTTTAAAACATCTAACTGGGTTTTTGCCCATTCAAAATCCCCCTTGTAATAGCTGGTTTTTGCAACCTTAAACCGGGCGTCCTGTGCAACTTCAGTATTTTTTACCAGATTCTGGATCTGTGAATAATAAATAAGCGCTTGGTTGAATTTTTGATCCAGCACCAAAATATCGGCAAGTAGCATTTTAATCCCGGCGAGTTCAAAATTAGTGGTGGTTTTACCGGAAAGTTCCTGCAGTAAATCTAAAGCCGGCTGGATCTTTCCTAGTTTAAAAGCCAGAAAATTGGCGTAATCCAGTTGCAATTGCAAGGTTTCTATACCGGTGCCGAATTGCTGAAATAACCCCTGAAAAGCTTTATCGATCTCTCCGAAATCTGATTTCTCTGCCGTATCTATTTTCATCCCCATCAACAATTGATTTGCCTGTAAAAGAATATTTCCTGAAGGGCTTTCTTCAATTATAAAAGAGAGGATCTCTTTGGCTGTTTTAATATCTCCCCCGGCCCTTGTGATCACAGTAAGTTGAATAATAGACTGTAAATCCTGATTGTTTCGCCTGTAAATGGCTTTTTCCTGTGCAAATGCCTTGTCAAATTCCTTTTGCTGCACAAATAACCAGCCCAAAAGTTCGTTATAGATCAAGCCCTGATTTTGCTGAAGCCGCTGCAATAATAATTTTCTAAACACCAAATTGGCAGGATTGGAAGCGTCTTCAAGAATGTAACGCTCAAATTCCCTGATAAGGTTAAATCTTATTCCCGGATCCTTATCTATCAAATCCAGGTAAGACCTGAACATTTCCTCCAGTTTTCCCTGTTCCCCGTAAATTCTGGCCAGGGGAAGATCGTACTTCATTTCGGGATTGAATTTGATGCCTATCTGATAAGCACGGGCAGCGTAATCCAAAAGGCTGTATTTTTCAAAACTCCGGGCTATGGAATAGGTGTAAATAGGTTTGCTTTCCAAAGCCTCCAGGGCCTGCTCATAGTATTTTTGAGCGAGATCTGTTTTTTTTTGCAATTCTGAATTGTGTCCTAATTCAATCAGGATATTCGGGCTATTTGCCGAATTGTTCAGTTTCTCAAGCAGTAAAGTTTCAGCCGACTGGAAATCTTCCAATTGCTGATAAGAAGTGATCATTCCGAAGAAAATATTGAAATTTCCGGGGTCTTCTTTTAACAGATCCCTGTAAGTATTCAGGGCTTTTTCATATTCACCCTGTTCCAGATAGTTTTGCGCCAATTGCTCAGTCTGCGCAAAGAGACCGGAATTGGCTAATAAACAAAAGGCTATATATATGAAACAACGCATGTTGTAAATATAATAAAAATTCAAGGTTCAAGATTCAAAGTTTAAAGTTCAAAAATGACCTTCACTTTTCACAACTCACCTTTCGTTTACCCCCTGCCCGCACTCAGGACGACAGGGAGAAGAAGATTTATCTTCATACTTTAAAAAGGTCTTTTCTATATTCTTTTATATTATTCTCTATATTCCAGGTTCGCTTTTTAAGCAATAAACAAATTCAACGCTTCTCTCTCCACTTTTCACTGATCACTAATCACTAATTTATAATATCAAAACCGGTATAAGGTATCAATACATCAGGGATCTTAATTCCTTCAGGAGTTTGGTAATTCTCAAGGATCCCTGCTAATACACGTGGCAAAGCCAGGGCGCTTCCGTTTAAAGTATGAACTAATTGCTTATTTCCATCCTTATCTTTATACCTGAGTTTTAAGCGATTCGCCTGGAAAGTTTCGAAATTTGAAACTGAGCTTATTTCCAGCCAACGATCCTGAGCGGTGGAAAAAACCTCAAAATCGAAGGTCAATGCTGAAGTGAACCCAAGATCGCCGCCACATAAGCGAAGAATCCTGTACGGCAATTTCAGTTCCCGCAACAAATCTTTAATGTGCTCTACCATTTTATCCAGGGCCGCATAGGAATTTTCAGGTTTTTCTATGCGTACCAGCTCCACTTTATCAAATTGGTGCAAACGGTTCAATCCGCGAACATGGGCGCCGTAAGAACCTGCTTCACGTCTAAAACAAGGAGTATAGCCTGTACAGGAAATGGGCAGTTCATTTTCATTTAGCATTTGATCCCTGAACATATTGGTCATTGGAACCTCAGCGGTTGGGATCAGATACAGATCGTCCATTCCCACATGGTACATTTGCCCTTCTTTATCCGGCAATTGTCCGGTGCCAAAACCAGATGCTTCATTCACCAAAAGCGGCAACTGGTATTCGTTGTATCCGGAATTTGCAGCCTTATCCAGAAAGTAAGCGATAAGCGCGCGTTGAATTCTAGCTCCTTTTCCCTTATAAACAGGAAATCCGGCGCCGGTAATTTTGTTGCCCAGTTCAAAATCTATGATGTCGTATTTTTTTGCCAGTTCCCAGTGTGGCAGGGAACCTTCGGGAAGAACGGGAATATCCCCTTCTTTGAATATCTCCACGTTATCATCTTCAGTAGAACCGGAAGGAACCAAGTCATGAGGCACGTTGGGAATGGTATATAAAAGCTTGTCCAACTCCTGGACAGTATTATTCAATTCGTCAGAAAAGGCTTTTGAAGTCTCCTTTAGTTTAGCCGATTTCTCTTTTAAGAGACCGGCTTTTTGATGCTCCCCTTTTTTGAACATGGTCCCAATCTCTTTAGACAGCTGATTGGATTCGGCCAGAGTTTCATCCAATCGCGATTGGGTGGAGCGGCGGGTTTCATCGAGTTTCAAAACTTCGTTCAGGATGTTTTCAGCATCGAAATTTCTTTTTTTGAAAGCCTGTATATAGGCTTCTTTATGCGCTCTGATATTGCTTACTTGTAACATTTGGCCAAATAATTTTTAATAAGCGACAAATGTAACGAAAGCCTGTAAAAATATCAGTCTAATTTTGAAGGTAATATCCAGTGGTGATGTTTAAAATGATGCCATTTTTCCCCTGACAGATCCGCCTTTGGATCGATAAATTGTTGAAAAGGCCTTCCATTTACACTCACTTTGGCATCCACAAAAACCTGTACATTTTTGCCTTCTTCGGCATATTCCTTTTTAAGGCGTTGCGCAAACTGCCATATCAGGTCGGGTTTTGAATTGATCGACCTCAATTGTTTTTTGCTTAAATAGTGACTTTTATCAACATATATAGTATCCCGGGAGCCTGCTTCCACAACTTTAAATTCGCTTCGGCCGCTTTTGCTGCGCAACATCATCCGCCAGCTAAGGCGATGTCCTTCCTCTGTCCACAATACATCATCCTGAAAAAAATGATGCCGGATTGGCAATGTGATCTGCACGATAAACCAACCGGATAAAAGCACCAATAATGGTTTTCGGAAAGAAGGAATTATAATTTCATTCAGGTTATAATATTCCTTTTTATTCCGAAGGAACCACTTATTAATTTTTTCTGAAGGGAAAAAGAAGAGTGTAATTGCCAGCGCCAGGTAAGGAAAGATCCCAATTTGAAAGATAAAACTATTGAACAGGTGAAAAAATACCGCGGCCACAAATGCGAAAATTCGTGTTTTTCGCCACAGCAAAAAAGGAATGATCAATAAATCGAATAAAAACCCGAAGGAGGCAATGGAATAATGCACCCATTGCTGCTGAAGGAATTCGCCTACCAACCAATAATCTTGTTTGGATTTCATTAAAACTGCAGGAAAACTGCCATTGAGCCAGTCGGGATATAATTTGGCCACGGCGGCATAGGTATAGACAATCCACATTTGCGATACAATGACCAGCCAAACCCAACGCGGCATGGAAATGGATCTCAGGGACTTATTATTCCTGGAATCTATAGCTGCAAACCTATTGGCGGGAAGAAAGGACATTATGATGCACAACAACATCAATAAATAATAATGGTTGTTGTAAGACGATTTTTGCATCAGGTAAACTCCGGACCACATAATTGTATAGGCAATTATGCTGATGCGGTATTTATAACCTAGCATTACCAGGATTCCAAAAAGTCCCATCACGGCATAATAATACAACATCCCGTTGCCGGGAATGGGTTGTAAAAGATCAAATCCTATAAAATGAAAGGTTTCCTGCGGCTCCATAAGGCTGCGGCGAATCCAGCCTGTAAATATTGCGCCAATAGCTTCAAGAGCGATCAATAACCCAAAAATGATCCGAAACACCACCAGGGCGCTGTTATCAATTTGGGTAAATAACCACTTGTTAAGCATAGTTATCTTTGATGAATCGTTCAGAAAAAGCTTTATCCTGTTTTAATGCCTCTTTTAAATCCTCTACCGAATCAAAATTCTTTTCGTCCCGGATCCTTGTAAGCATTTGAATTTGCAATTTTTTTCCGTATAAATCTATATCCGGCATAAAGAAATTGGTCTCAATGGTTTTTTCTGTTCCGCCTACGGTAGGATTGGTACCAATGCTCATCATCCCGTAAACAAGCTTGTCTTCAATTTTAGAACGCACCACATAAACGCCAATTTTAGGGATCAATTTGTAGTCTTCTTCAATTTTAAGATTAGCCGTGGGATACCCGATTTTTTTTCCCAATTCCCTGCCTTTTACTACTGTTCCTGTCAGGACAAAGGGATGCTGCAAATAGGTATTGGCCTTTTCCACCTCTCCGGCCAGCAATTCTTTTCTGATCTTTGTAGAACTTACCGCCACATCTTCTATATCCTTTTCACTGATTTCCTCAACCTCAAAATCAAATTGCTCCCCGTATTCCTTCAAAGTATTGATATTGGCAGTTCTGTTTCTGCCAAAACGGTGATCGTAGCCTATAATGATCTTTTTCGCATTGAGTTTATTCACCAGAATGTCCCTGACAAATTCCAAAGCGGTAAGCCTTGAAAACTGGTATGTAAAGGGATGAATTATAAGGTGATCTATCCCCGATTTTTCCAGGATCTGCTTTCTCTCTTCAATGGTATTTATGAGTTTGATATCGCTGTCTTTTTGCAAAACCATTCGCGGATGAGGGAAAAAGGTAAGGATCACCGATTCCAGATTGCTCATTTTGGCTTCATTTACCAGCCGTTCGATAATTTTTTGATGACCGGCATGCACTCCGTCAAAAGTTCCTATGGTAACTACGGTGGGATGGTCGCTTTTAAAAGCGTGTGCTCCTTTATGTTCTTTCAAGAGAAAATTATTTACCGTTAAAAGTATTCATTGTATTTTTAATCCCCGCGGTTCCAAAGGATTTTATGAGTTCACGGGATTTTTCAAGGCGTTCTGGCATCAGTTTTTCTTCTTCTTCCGTCCAATCCCCTAAAACGTAATCAATTTGGTTTCCTTTGGAAAATTCACCGCTAATTCCAAACCTAAAGCGGTTGTAATTGGTAGTATTTAAATGCGCCTGCACATCCCTTAATCCGTTATGCCCGCCATCACTTCCTTTTGTTTTTACCCGAATGGCGCCAAACTCCAAATTCAGATCATCGGTAACTATCAATAAGTTCTCCAACGGAATCTTTTCTTTGGTAAGCCAGTACAGGACCGCTTTTCCGCTTAGATTCATAAAAGTGCTCGGTTTGAGAAGGATAAAGGTGCGGCCTTTAAACCGAAAGCTTGTTACATCGCCCAATTTTTGGGTACTAAAGCTCACCGCTTCTTTTTTGGCTAAAAAATCCAGGATCTTAAATCCGATATTGTGCCTGGTGTGGTGATATTTGGGGCCGATATTTCCAAGTCCCACAATCAAAAATTTTTTCATAGGATCTTCTTCTTCCCAGGGTTTTTTCTTGCTCAATATTCTTCCGAAGAAAGCCAGCATAGGTTTAATTTTGGTAAAAATAAAAAAAGCATCCCAAATCCCGAAGTTAATCGGGGAGGAATGCTTTTAAATTTAGTTAAAAAAGAATTATTATTCTTTTCCTTCTTCTTCAGATTCGCTAGCCGGAACTTCTCCTTCTGGCACTTCTTCTTCTTCCGGTTCAAGGTCTGCAATCAGGTTACGTGATGTTTTCACCTGACAGATCACTGTGTTATCGGGATGTTGAATTTTGAAAGCTTTATCTGCTACTGCAGTAACATAAAGTTTATTACCAATTTTAAGGTTGGTAACATTTGCTACGATAAACTCGGGCAATACCCCGGGAAGACCTTTTACTTTCAGGCGCCGTAAGTTATAACGCAATACCCCACCGTTTTTAACTCCACGAGCCACACCTTTTGTGTGAATAGGAATTTGCATAATGATTTCTTTATCATCAAATATCTGATAGAAATCCACGTGTAGAATTTGGTCGCTTACAGGGTGAAACTGGATATCCTGAAGCACGGCGTTAATCTTGTTGCCTCCTTCAAATTCCAGCGATACAGTATGCACATCGGCAGTATATACCAGTGGTTTAAATGCAGCTTCTTCAGCTACAAAATGCAATGGTTTACCCCCTCCGTATAGTACGCAAGGAACCTTACCAGCATTACGTACGGCCTTAGTTGCCTTTTTGCCGACGCTTTCTCTTTTAGATCCGTTGATCGTAAGTGATTTCATTTTTAAAAATTTTAGGATGCAAAGATGCGGCTTTTTTCTCAGATTTTAAACCTCTGAGTGTGAAATATTTTTGAGTGCAGAATTCATTAATTCGATCCCTATGCAAAGTAAGTTTATTTGTTGAATCTTTGATTTGGCTTTTTATAAGTTTTCCTACTATACCTTCTTTAGGTTTAACTTTTTCATTTTAACACCCTATTATAATCCTTATTTTAAGGAGGTTAAAGCATAAAATTTAAAATTCCAATTTAATAGGCTAATATCTACCTGAGAATCACGTTTAACAGACGGAAAGTAGAAATGAGTTTAAATAGAAAAGCCACTCCTCACTAGTAGTTTCCTGCAAAAAGTCGTATCATTAGGAATGAAAATTATTTTTCCCTTTTTGCTATTATTTCTTTGTGTGAATACAGCTCAATCACAAGACCTTTCCAAGCATCATTGGGAAAATCGGTTGATTTTATTGCTTACCGAAAATCTTGAAGATGAAAATTTCACCAGCCAGCTCAAGGAACTGGAAACCGGTTTAAAAGGTCTGGAAGAACGAAACGTGATTGTTTATCAGATATTTAAGTATAAAATGAAATTGGGTTTGGCAAAAGACGCAGAGTGGACCGCTGCCACCAATTTGTATAAAAAATATGATAAAAAAAACACTCCGTTTGAGTTTTATCTAATAGGCTTGGATGGGAAAATTAAATTACAGGACTACAATTGTATTTCTATCGACAAAATATTAGATCTAATTGATTAGATGCCTATGCGAAAAAATTAAATTCGATCTAAGCCTAAAATTTTACTATTAGTTTGAGGGAAAAATTACTCGAACTGAAAGTTCTTAAACTATATTGGAATTAGATCGAACTTAAGTGATTACTCCATTGTCAATAAAATTTTCCCAATGTGCTCGCTGCTTTCCATTAGCTTATGTGCTTCTGCAGCATCTTCTAGTGGAAACTTTTTGTAAATAACAGGATGTATTTTTTCAGAATTAAATAAAGGCCATATATTTTTTTCTACGTCCTTCGCAATCTGGGTTTTTACGGCTGCAGATTGGGGCTTTAGAAAACTTCCCGTCAAGATGAGATTTTTACCCATTATGGTGCGAAGATTAATAGTTGCCTCCATACTCTTCATTCCGTTAATATTAATTAGACGACCTTTTTTATTTAGAATTTCGAGATTCTTTTGAGTATAATCTCCACCTACCATATCTAAGATTACATCTATTTTTTCATCTTTAAAGACTTCTTCAAAAGCTTCTTTTTTGTAGTTTACTGCAGTGCCGAGATTCATTTTATTAAGAAAATCGATCTTTTTATCACTGCCAGCAGTGGTGTATATTTTGGAGCCCAAAGCTTTTGCCATTTGTAAGCCCATAGTGCCAATGCCGCTAGTGCCGCCGTGTATCAGTAATTTTTCATCGGGCTGCAGTTTTCCCAAATGAAAGACATTAAACCAAACGGTAAAAACAGTTTCGGGAATTGCAGCGGCGTCTATCAAACTTATTCCCTCAGGAATGGAAAGACAGTGAGAACTATCCACCGCAACATATTCTGCATACCCGCCGCTTGCAATAAGCGCGCAGACCTTATCACCAATTTTTTTGTCGTTTACATTATCGCCAATTTCTGTTATTTCACCAGAAACTTCCAGGCCGGGGATCAATGTCTCATTAGATCCTTTGCCATAGGTGTTCATATTTTCACGAGTTATAACGTCGCTACGATTTACACCTGCAGCTTTCACTTTGATTAGAACTTGGTTCTGTTCCAATTTTGGCTTTGGGGTTTCTTTTAATTTTAATACTTCCGGTCCACCGGATTTTGTTATATGAATCGCTTTCATTTCTTCTGATTTTTCTGTTAGTATTAATAAACAAAATATTTCCTGGCTCTATTATAAAAAAAGCATAAGCTTTTTAAATTTATTGAATTCTAATTCTTATCCTTTTTGAAGTGCTTATTGAAAGCATTCCGTTTGAGGTAAAAACAATCACAGTTGCCAATAATATTTTGTTGAAAATTTTATTTCAAATGATGAATGAAACTTTCAAGATTTTACTCCTGTTTCTATCTTGTAAGAATGACAACGCTATCTCAAAGGTGGAAAATTCACAACCTGATATTCATATCGACTCGGATATTTTAAACTTTAAGGTTCCGGACACAATTAATTCTACTGGGGGTCTTTATGCAAATATTCGATATGATATAAGTTTGGATTCTGCTACAGTAAAATAAATTTTCAAAAGAATACGCGTCCCTACTCCTACTCCCGCCGCTTGCGTTAACCGGAGTTCATCAATATGACGGAACCACAAAATATTATTGCACAAATAAACAGAAACATTAAAAATTTATATAAAAGCAGTCGTTATTTCTTCTTACCAACTTGTATTTTAATGCCAACATGATTAAATTTGCTTTTCTACAAAAAACACTGTAAAATGATGAATAATCTGCTTTCTAAGTTTTTTTCTCAAAATACCGGGAATTCTGAAATGCCCCGGATTTTCCGAAAATTTCCACAGCTGCTTTTTTGGCTGGCTCTAAGCTTAGTATGGCTTCCGTCAAATGGGTTTGCTCAGACAGAATGCGTCTCCGTTAATGTAAAAATTCAGAATATAAGTAACAATACTGGGGTTATCGCCTGTGCGATTTTTGAATCCGAGGAAGGTTTCCCGGGTAAATTCCTGATATTCGCATCTAAGGTCATGATAACACAAATAAGAGGAGAAGATGCGAGTTTTAAGTTTTCAGATATTCGACCGGGAAAATATGCCATTGTCGTGATCCATGATGAAAACTTCAACGGTGAACTTGACACTAATATGTTTGGGATTCCGAAGGAAGGTTATGGTTTTTCCAGTGGTGCAGAAGTCACAGTGAGTGCTCCTTCTTTTTCTGATGCTGAATTTTCATATGATGGAGGAGATCTGCAAATGTCTATAAATCTTAGCTACTAAAAATTTAAAGTTACCTAATCCTGTTGTTGGAAATAATTTAACAGCAGGAACAGAAAAATCCCAAATCATATCCGAATCTGCTAGAATGAACAGCGAAAATTTATCTTTTGCAATCACCTCTTAAGATCACAAAAAGAAACCTAAAGAAAGTACTGTACCAACAAAAATCTGATTATTAAATAATAGGTTTACGCTTCTTGATCATACTAAAAAAATGCTATTGGCAACAACGTCTATAAAACATAGTGCGAGGCATTGTAAACACAAACGGTTCGGGCATTTTTGGGAAGTCGCCAAATTTTTAAATTTGACGAATTACCAAAAATAAAATAATAAGAAAAATTTAAAAATTCGACTTGTGTTTATCCGAAATGAAAGTGCTTTTTAACCGCACTACGTTTCATATACAATCACAGATGTAAGCAATGAAAGTGATTCCTATATCCTTTGAAACTGTAATCCCTAAAGCTTAAAACCTCAAATAATGCTTCTGCATAAGAAAGTGTCGTGCTGCTTAAAAATGAACTCAGCCTTAGGTTTATAGCTCAAATGTATTTTATTTTTGTGTCTAGAGATGTCCGTTTAAAGTTCTCGATAAGTAAATTGCTGTTTTACTGAGTTTGTTTTTTGCGACTTCATCTGGCGTACCTTCCGCTACCACTTTTCCTCCTTCTTCTCCGGCTCCTGGACCTATGTCAATAACCCAATCACTTCCAGCCACTACCTGCATATCATGCTCAACCACAATTACGGTATTACCTGCATCTACTAACCTCGCTAGCTGAATTTGTAATTTTTCCACATCAGTTGGATGCAAACCCGTAGTTGGCTCGTCTAAAATATAAAGCGTATTCCCACGGCTTAGACGCTGGAGTTCTTTTGCAAGTTTTATGCGCTGCGCTTCTCCACCGGAGAGTTCTGTTGCCGGCTGGCCTAAACGTAAATAGCCCAAACCTACTTCCTGCAATACTTTAAGGGGGCGACTTACTCGGTCTTCTTTCTCAAAAAACTCAACTGCTTCATTTACGGTCATGCTAAGAACTTGGGCAATATTTTTTTCATGATAAGTTACTTCCAAGGTTTCGGCATTATAACGAGTACCGCCACAAACAGAGCATGGAGCATAGACACTTGGCAGAAATAAAAGTTCAACCATCACAAAGCCTTCGCCCTCGCAATTGGGACAACGACCCTTTCCAACATTAAATGAAAAGCGACCGGCATTATAATGACGCGATTTAGCTAATTTTGTTGAAGCGAATAATTTTCGCACCACATCAAACAAGCCAGTGTACGTAGCAAGGTTGGAGCGCGGTGTTCTACCAATTGGTTTCTGATTGACCACAACCATACGCTTTATGTTTTCTGAACCTGAAGTGATTTTACCACCCAGCGTAGCTACAACGTCCTGTTGCAGAACATCTTCTACTTCCTCTTCGGTAGAAAGGCCGTTTCCTAATTGGGTGGAAATTAATTCTGCCAAAACCTGGCTAACCAAACTGCTTTTACCCGAGCCTGAAACACCAGTAACACTTGTTAATACACCTAAAGGAAAAGACACCTCAAGGTCCATTAAATTGTTTCTGGTAACTCCACTTAATTCCAGCCATCCAGAAGGCTTCCGGGCTGTTGACTTTTGAAAAGGGAGATCATTAAAAAGATGTTCTCTGGTTTTAGACCGTGTAATATTTTTTAAACCGGTCGGTGGACCACTGTACAAAATTTCTCCGCCACCTTCGCCAGCATCCGGACCTACATCTACTAACCAGTCGGCATGGCGAATCACATCCAACTCATGCTCGACAACAAAAAGCGAATTACCAGAAGCTTTCAATCTATCCAAAGTTTTTAGTAAAGCTTCGGTATCAGCGGGATGCAATCCTGCAGAAGGCTCGTCTAATACATAAACCACCCCAAATAAATTACTACGTACCTGGGTAGCCAGTCTTAAACGCTGATGTTCACCAGGTGAAAGAGTAGGTGTGCTGCGCTCCAAGGATAAGTAGCCAAGTCCCAATTCCAATAAAACACTTACTCTAGCAACAAGATCTTCGGCAATCCGTTGTGCCACCATTGCTTTCTCCTGGTGTTTTTTGGTTAATTTAGCCAAACCCGGCGCCGAGCCATCACCATAAGGAGAGAAAATAGAAAGCAACATTTTTAGAGGCAGCCTCGAAATGTCAGCAATATCATAACCAGCAAAAGTCACCGAAAGGGATTCGGGACGCAAGCGTTTACCATTGCAGGTAGGACATTCGCTGCTCAGCATGTATTGCGATACGCGTTTTTTCATCAAAGCACTTTGCGTATTTGCAAAGGTGCGCAGTACATTTCTTTTTGCACCCGTGAAAGTGCCAATATAACTTGGTTCACTCTTCCTTTTTATGGCAACTTGCACCTCGTCCCTTTCTAAGCCCGGGTATACCGGCACCTGTGGTTGTTCGTTTGTAAATAAGATCCAATCGCGATCTTTTTTTGGGAGATCTTTCCATGGAACATCAATATCGTAACCCAGAGAGATTAAAATGTTACGAAGATTTTGTCCCTGCCAACCAGTGGGCCAGGCAGCTATGGCTTTTTGCCGAATGCTAAGGCTATCATCGGGTATCATGCTTTTTTCTGTTACTTGGTATACGCTACCAAGTCCATGGCATTGAGGGCAGGCTCCTTCTGGTGTGTTAGTTGAAAATGAATCAGCATATAAAAGAGGTTGTTCCTCTGGATAATCGCCGGCGCGGGAATACAACATCCGCAATAAGTTAGACAATGTAGTCACAGAGCCCACCGAGGATCGGGTAGTTCCTGAACCTCGTTGCTGCTGTAAAGCAACCGCTGGAGGCAGACCTTCGATTTCATCTACTTCCGGTATTGGCATTTGATGAAAAAGTCGCCGGGCATAGGGCGACACAGATTCGAGATATCTTCGCTGAGCTTCGGCATACAGGGTGCCAAAAGCAAGTGATGATTTGCCCGACCCAGAAATCCCGGTAAATACTACCAAAGCATCGCGGGGAATTTCCAGAGATACATTTTTAAGATTATGTTGCCGCGCTCCATTTACAGCGACAAAGCCTTCTTTTAGGGTCTTATTTTCATTCGGTTGTTCCATGGCTACGGATGGACAAAAAATATACCAAGAACCTATTGAAATAGCTTTAAAACTGAGACTTTTGGTTAAGTTTAACGCTAAATTATGTCCGCAACTTTTCAAGATCTAGTTAATACTTTCTTTAAAAATAAATGTAATGTCATTTAATATTTCTTGAAGCAATAAACTGGAAATGCCGTGATCTTCATTGGAATCTAATAAATATGCTAAAAAGGAACTTGCAATTGGTTCATTAATTGAACCATCATTTGCTTGATAAGATTCAAAAAATGTTCAATGGCAATTCTTGATTTTAATTTGGAGGTTTAATTTGTGCCAACGGCAGTCTGTCTAAAAACTAAGTTTACTGCCAATTATGGACTAAAAAAGCTTTTTAAATTTGGGATAAGTGCAGAAATTAGGGTTTATGGGATTACTTGGATATAAAGCCATTAAAATGGCTTTGTAAGCCTGGATTAGGGCAGATAAACAAAGAATCAACTGACATAAACCTCCCGGAACCTTTTTTACCCGTTAAACTTAATGTTCGTCTGAGATTGTAGGCTATAAAGATAACGCCTACATCTATAGAGACTCCTTTCTTTCCATTTTTGGAAAGGATGTGATCAAAGCCCCATTGCCTCTTTATAGTTCCAAAAGGGGGCTTTCTTCCATTTGCCAGATTTAGAGGTTAAAAAGCATCGCAGATTTCAGAATTTTTGTCTCACCCCCAGATTTATATTTTACTATAAATTAATCTTTAGCTTTGATGAATTTTGGATTGATATACAATTTTCCGCCTTTTAATTTCTGCCAGTAAATTTTCATATCGGCGTTTATTTCAGGAGCCATAATATACAATCCTATTATATTTGGAAAAGACATAGCCAGAATCATCATATCGGCGAAACTTAAAACGGCTCCTAAACTTACCGAAGCACCTAATACTACAAAACCTAAATACATAATTTTATAGACCATTTCCATTTTTTTACTTCTTCCAAAGAGAAAGCTCCAAGAACGCATTCCGTAATATGACCAAGAAACCATAGTGGAAAAGGCAAATAATAATACAGCGACTGCCAAAACTGAAGGAAACCAGGAAACCACACTCCCAAAGGCATCAGCGGTAAGTTCTACTCCACCCAGTCCGCTGCTGATTTCGTGCATGCCCGTAAATATCAAAACCAGCGCGGTCATAGTACAAATAAGCATAGTATCAATAAAGGGCTCAACCAAAGAAGTAAAGCCATCGGCAATAGGATGATTAGTTTTGGAGGCACTGTGAGCAATTGCTGCCGAGCCTACTCCGGCCTCACTAGAAAATGCGGCGCGTTGCAAACCTATGATCAGCACTCCAATAAATCCACCTTTTAAAGCTTCGGCAGAAAAAGCACCGTCGAAAATTGCTACAAAAGCGCCACCAAGATATTCGAAATGATATCCAATCACCACTAAACAACCCACCACGTATAAAATTGCCATAACAGGAACTACTTTTTCTGTCACTTTGGCGATACTTTTAATTCCTCCAATAATCACGGCGCCTACCAACACGGCAAAACCAATTCCGAACCAGAATCCCTGACCTTGTAAAAAGGGAAGTTGCTGTGATACTATTTTAAAAGCCTGATTTGACTGCAACATATTACCACCACCAAATGAAGCACCAACCCCAAGAACTGCAAAGAGTATAGCAAGGAACTTCCCCAAACTCTTAAGGTTGCGTTTTTCAAGGCCATAGCGCAAATAATTCATGGGCCCGCCAAATATGCGACCTTCGCCATCAATATAGCGATATTTTACTCCCAAAGTACATTCAGCAAACTTTAAAGACATTCCGAAAAACCCGGCGAGAAACATCCAAAAAGTCGCTCCTGCACCTCCCAAAGAAATTGCGACGGCTACACCCGCGATATTTCCCAATCCCACTGTGGCCGATACTGCAGTGGCCATAGCTTGAAAATGCGTTATCGTGCCGGGAGCATCGGGATCGTTATACTTTCCTCTTGCTAAATCTATAGAGTGTTTAAAACCGCGAATGTTCACAAACTTTAAGCGCAGGGTAAAGAAAATACTTCCAAAAATAAGCCAGATAACAATGAAAGGAATGTTATTGGTTTTTATATCGCCATTTGGATATAAAAGAGGTTGAGGGGTTTTAAATTGGATCACCCCCAAGATCGGGGCCTTGAAAGAACCGGTTTCAGGCATTCTGGAAATTACAGATCCTTCTTTGGAAACCTGTTCTAAAGTACCTTCGGCCGGAGCATGAACGGAAAATTCTATGTTATTATTGCTTTCCAGCAATGCAATTGTATCACCTTTTTTTACCTGGCTTCCTTCCTCAGCCAACCATTTTTTTACTTGGTATTCCTCATCGGTAGTTACATCGCGTCGCGGAAGGGGAATATTTTTTTGAGAAGTGTAAACTACCGGATCATATATTCCGAGGGTAGCAAAAGCATCCCAAAATAAAACGGCTCCCAACACATCTACCGCCGGCTGTACTTTGCTGTTGAAAATTTCGGTTATTGATTTTGCAGGGATGGTAAATTTCTTGGAAACCGTATTTCCGCTGGCATCACTTATAATTACAGAATGTTCCATTCCCTCAATCAAACCAACCGATTCTGTCGCATCTAAAGGAGTGTTTACATTACTCCATTTGTATTGATAGGGAGCTAGGCCATCTTCTATCACTACCTTTGCAACTCCATTATTAATTTCGGAAGAAGGATTGAGTAGTTCTAAGTGTACGGCCATTTCACCGGCAGGTTGAACTTGAGCTATAGAATTAGTTAAGGTAATAAGTAACAGCGCCAAAAGGGCAAAAAGCCTAGATTTTATCATCAAATAATTTAAGAATTCATAATTTATTTATTGAAAATCACAATATTAATAATAAATACAAGTCCTCCCAAGATAATCAAGGTCTTTTTTTTCAAATTAAGTAAGACCGAGATTAAATAAATACAGTTTAACCGACTCATCTTTTGATATCGCTTAAAAACCCAGTTAAATAAAATACAACCCCTTTAAAACGACAGGTTGTCCTGCTCAATTATAATTGAGAGAAAAGCGTAAGCCTTGACTTCTGTATTTTAAAACGCAAATTCATAAAACTTAATAGAAAGAATTCAAAAGACAGCTTCCTGAAAGGGTTTTTCCAGTACTGGGAAAAATTGAAATATCGAACCATTTAATTGAAGGTTTAAAGGAAGTTTCAAATTTCTTGGATTAGTCTTAAATTATTTTGTTTAAACATTGGTTAAATATTGTTTAAACATTAGTTAAATAGATTAAATGAAATGAAATATAATCTATATTCACCTGATAATCAAAAATTTAAATATTATGAAAAATTTAATTAAACCTTTATTATTAGTTGCAGTGATGGTTTTTGCCTCCTGTGAAAAAGAATCAATGTCTGACGAATTAACAACTGCAGACTTAAGTACTAAAGCATCAGTAGCAGCACAAAAAGGTGATGCGACCATCGCAGGAATAGTTGTTTCTTATGCTACTAAATAAAATGTAGATGATAGGCAATTTACCCTATTACTTGCAGCACTTAATTACGCAGGAATCACATCCATGTTCACTGGAACTGATCAATACACCGTTTTTGCTCCAACCGATGCAGCCTTTCAAAGATTTCTTGATGGAAAATCTCTAAGTAATTTCACTCCCGAACAAGTTGCTGCCGTTCTATCTTATCACGTTACAGATGGAAGAAGATTCAGTAATAGTGTAGTTCCCAAAAACTCCCCAAGAAAAATAAAAACGCTTTTAGGACCATCTATTTATGTAAATAGTTCAGCTGGAATTGATACAAATGATGAAGACATGGAGGCAAATGCCTCAATATTAGTAGGAGCAGGCTTATTTGATATTTCTGCCAGCAATGGTGTTATCCACGTTATAGATGAAGTTTTAGTGCCAGTAACTGACTAATTATTGAAACGATACTATCTAAAAAGCCACTCACAGAGTGGCTTTTTTAATAATCAAATCACCCGTATTGTAGTATTCCATAAGTATATTATTTTTATTTTAAACTACTACTAAATAGAACACTCCAAAAAATTTAAAACCTGCTGTTAATGATTCATTTAAAGAAAATCTTAAATCACTTGAAAGATAAGGTAAGCAAAACACCATCTCAGTTTTCTGAAAGGGTTTTTCCAGTAGCGGAAGCCTTCTAATAAATTAAATGAGTTTCCTAGGAATAGTTTGGACCAACGTGATCTATAATTTTTTTTTAATTCAAAGTAACAGATTTTAAGAGCCGATGAGTTAGTAACTTCTCTAGAGATCTAATGTCTAGGTAGCTATTTCCTAAATAAAAATCATTCCGGATTTTTAGAAAAAATTTCAATTTTAAAAAATTTATTGAGATATTTTGATCCTTGTCTTAAATTCACTTTTTTATCACCGTAGTGATCTTTATCACCAATAAAGTATTTATAGTTTATATAGTGAACCGAATGACGATGAATGTAAATGTGGGAAAGAAAAATAGCAAAATGTTGTACCTAAAAAACAAAAAAGGGTTTAGAAATTCATCTAAACCCTTTAGTACTCGAGGCGGGAATCGAACCCAATCAATCGATATCAATCTTATTCAATCTAAAAACATCTTATTAGGCCCTATAAACATTGATGTTTTAGAGTTTTTATAGGATAATTCAATTGTATACAATTTTATTCAATTAAACTAAATCTTCAAATTGTGGGGATTATGTGGGGATTTTATTATGTTTGTAAAAATTCTATTTATGGCTACAATTAATTTTTTCCTTAAATATTCACATGATCCAACAGCTATTTATGTTCGCTTCAAACACGGAAGGAAATTTGATTTTACAAAAAGTACTCAAAAACTAATTTCCCCTAAAGATTGGAGCGAAACTAAAAAAGCTCCACACCCTCGAGGTGCTGAATTAAAAAAATTAGCTGTTCAATTACGTAATCTTTCTAAAGACATTGAATATTCTTTTAATGAAACTAGTTTTTCCAATATTGATCCAGAATGGCTGGAATCAATTATTAAAGAAGCTAATGATGATCAGTCTTTCAAATCAGATGATGGAGAAAAAACGATAGACGATTCTATCTTGGGAAATATTCAGCATATGATTGATACAGCTTCTGTGAGACCCAACGGCAAAGGTGGGCTTGGACTTTCAAAAAGCCGAATAAATAATTACAAAAATCTCCTTAGGATTATAAAGGAATATCAAGGGAGGAGAATTCTCAAAATTCAGGAGGTTGATATAAAATTTGGACGTAAATTTCTTACCTGGATGCTCAAAGACAAGAATTATGCAGAGAGTTACGCACTCAAAAAGATTGATGATTTAAAAACTATTTGTCGGGAAGCCCAGATTAATGGATTAAACGTTAGTCCTCAACTACCTAAAGTCAAAGGCGGCAAATCCAAGAACAAATATGTTATCTATCTCACACCTGAAGAAATAAAAAAGATTGAAGAGACCGATCTTGAACAAAATTATTTGAAAAATGCTCAAAAATGGTTATTATTTGGTTGTCAAATTGGGCAACGAGTAAGTGATCTATTAGAAATAACTGAAGACAATTTTATAACTAGAAATGGTCTTGAAGTCATTGAATGTGAACAGAAGAAAACAGGAAAACTTGTAACAATTCCTATCTTGCCAGAAACCCGCAAAATTATAGCTGACGGATTACCTAAAAAGATAAGCTCTCAAAAGTTTAATGATTATATAAAGCTAGTTTGTAAAGAAGCAGGTATCCTTCAAAAAGTTGAAGGAAGTATGATACCGAAATCTGAAGAAGAAAAAACAAGCAATACCGAAAAAAGAAAAGTGGAAGGAGAATATGAGAAATGGAAGCTAATAACTTCACACGTTTGTAGAAGAAGCTTTGCAACTAATCATTACGGTAAAATTCCTACTCCCCTATTAATGAAAATAACCGCCCATTCTACAGAAGGAATGTTCTTGGCCTATATAGGCAAGAATTCATTCGATTACGCAGAGATGATGGCTAAACTATATGAAAAGCAATAAATGGATAAAATTGAACTATACTCCACAACAAGATTTTTAGAAGAGTGTTTAAACAATAATATTATGATTTCTGATTTACATGATTTTATTGAAAAGAAAACTGATTACGATATTGAAAAACTTACCCTTCTCAAACATAGTTTTTATCAGTTTAAATTAAAGATAATTGAGGAAAAACTTCCTGAAATTCAGGAGTCAGATCTCTATAAGTCATTTGAAGGTAAGGAAGAACGAATTCCAATGATGACATCACTATCAAGAATTACGAAAGAAGAAATAATTCAGGATAGAGATAAAACAACGACCGTTGTTTACAATGAACTGGATGAATTTATTGAAACCTTTTTATTTATAGATTTTGTTTACTTCGATCGTGCTAAAGCAATCTTAGATGAAATCATAGAAAATCATGGTAAAGAAAAAGAGGCATTACCACACAATAGTGAGTTGAAGTTTTTAGGAAATGAAATTGAATTCACCGAATTGGTCAAGGCTCTAATAGAAGCTAAAATGATTCAAGGAAAAAATCAAAAAGCAATATTCGAGGGCCTGGGCAACTTTTTAAATGTTCCCAAATTCGATAAAACTGACAAACTCCGATTTATAAAAAAAAGAAGCAAAGAGATAGCACCCTTTTTAAATAATCTTGAAGACAAATTAATTAGCTGGACTTTGAAAAAATTTTAGCCTTAATTGTTAAAGTTTCGGTACAGTGATAGATACAGTGTACCATTAGTGTACCGCCGAACACTGTTGTTTTGCATTGTAACCAATTAAAAAACAAGTTATAATGCAAAGCACAGAAATCAGGAATCTAATTGATTCTTTAAACGAATTAAGACTCGAAGTATCTAAACTTCGAGAAGTAAATCCCCAAACATCAAACGATGATTTAATGACCAGACAGGAAGTTGCGAACTTCCTAAAGATTGATCTTTCAACTCTCCATCACTGGACTAAAAAAGGTAAGCTAACCAGTTACGGCTTGGGAAAACGGATCTATTTTAAAAAAACCGAGATCACTCAAGCTCTAGTTGAAATCGAACCTTTAAATCATTAATCATGAATGGATATAAATTCACTCGCGCCTGGTTCGATTTCTGTTTCGAAAATCCTGATAAAATTAAACCAATTCATCATGCAATATATTTATTTGCTATAGAGCGATGCAATCGTCTAGGTTGGAAAAAGAAATTTGGATTTCCCACCGACTGTGCAATGGAAACTTTAGGCATAAAAAATTACAGAACTTATATTATGGCTTTAAATGATCTAGTCTCGATGAGATTTATAAAGATGATTGAAAAAAGCAAAAATCAGTACACAAGCAATGTAATTGCTTTAATAGATAATACAACAGCAAATACCAAAGCTTTAGACAAAGCATTGCAAATACAAGGCACCGACACTGTAAGTGTAATTAAACCATTAAACAAGAAACCATTAAATAATAAAACACTAACTGAAATTGACATTTCAGATGTTCCTGAGAATATTAAAAATTATTTTCTAATAGCTAAGGAGTTTCAAAAAGTATTTATTAAAAATCTTCAAGAAAAAAATGCTCCTATAAAGACTCAAGAAAGAGCGACATTTAGCAATTACGTCACTCCTATTCGATTGATGATAGAAGTAGATGGTGTTACTCAAAACCAAATAGATCGTGCCTTAAAGTTGCTTAGTAGCTCTGATGGCAACTTCTGGAAAAAGAATATTCTAAGCACTGAAAAACTTCGCGGAAAAATTGGTCAACTTTTAAGTATTGAAGAAAACAAGTCCCCTTTTTATGAGTCGGCAATTAAAATGAATAATTCTGTATCCGAAAAACTCCAGAGCTATGAATAATATTGCCAAAGCTGTAGCAAATCTTCAAAGACTACGAGGTATCAAGGGTAAAAAAGTTAACAATGATGTATACCCCCGGGGTAATTGGACTGAAAGTAAATCTGGATTAATATTAACGAAGGAATTTTTATGGAATTTATTTAAAAAACATAGACCAAAGGATTTTGTCATTGATGACAGGAATGAAAAAGTAATATTCACAATCCTGCGCTATTTTTTAAAAGACAATAATTTTAATGAATATGGCCTAATAAAATCAACACCTAGTTTAGATAAAGGAATTTTAATTTTTGGAGATTATGGAGTTGGCAAAACACAACTGTTTTCAATTATAAATGAAATAGGTAGAGAGCTTTTAAAATATGGCTGTTCCGATTTATGGTTCTCCCAAATTTCTGCCGGATTATTTGTTGAGAATTATATGAGATCGACCACTGAAAGGGAAAGCACTTTTCTAATATCGAATTACTATAAAGGAAAACTATACATCGATGACTTAGGGAAAGAAAAAAAAGCCTTTAATAAAAATGAGATTGTTGAGGAATTACTTTTTGAAAGAAATAGGGTTGGCGGTAAAACTTTTGTAACTACTAATTTATCACCCGTTGAAATCTCAGAAAAATATGGACCTCGCTTAGGGGATAGATTACCAGAAATGTTCAATATCATTTCTTGGAGAGGAGAGAGCTTTAGAGATTAAAAATCTGAAAAACTATCCAAAGATGCTCAAATATTTGAATAAAACCGATAAAAAACGGCGAACTAACGGCCGCGGTTACAATGAGAGCAAATGAAATTAACCGTGGCAGTTACAATTCGCCATAAGCAACAAAAACATATTAGAAACCCTTAAATTTTGTGCTATATAACGAATTGTAGCACATATCAAAAACGAACTCAATGAAAATTAAAACTGATGAATTTATTATTTTACCACCAAATGAAGAAAATAAAACTTTAATATGGGAAACATTTG
>Ga0209414_1000263_pt1 | contig 24623 bp, 26 predicted proteins | sample LakVidmifraction_4_FD_181154 | JGI IMG/M metagenome (GOLD analysis project Ga0209414, IMG submission 181154) | Hypersaline microbial communities from Lake Vida, Antarctica - Brine Hole Two &gt;0.2 micron (SPAdes) (version 2) | ecosystem: Environmental > Aquatic > Non-marine Saline and Alkaline >...
CTGATGATGCCGAGTCCGCGAGCGCCGAGTTCAAAGAAGCGATGCGGGACGCCATGGAGGACATGAAGTCTTCAGTGGTTATTACAACAAATAATTCTTTATCTGAACAAGAGATGAAAGAAGAATGGCAAGAGCGCGTTGAAGCAAATCAGAAGAAAGCTGATGAAAGCCAAGAGAACAAGGATGCAGCAAAGGAAGTTTTCAGCAAGGGGTCTCACGGGGGTAAAAATACTACGTTGTCTAAGCTTCAAATCTCCCGCGCTCCTCTTGCTGAAGAAAGACGAGCTGCTGTTATTGTGGCAAAGATGCTGGAGCAGGCGAAGTATCGCGATAGGTCGCAGGTTGAAGTCAATGCCTCTACTCCTCCAGGCCGACTGCGCACGCGGGCACTGGTTCAGCGCAATGCTATGAGGGCACGCGGGGTGTATCAAGAGGTTGAGCCTTGGAAAAAGACTATTCGCAAACAGACCGACGACCCCAACCTAACTGTTGGTGTGATGGTGGACATCTCTGGGTCAATGCACTACGCAATGCAGCCAATGGCAGTTACTGCGTATGTCTTGAGCGAGGCAGTCCGCAGGGTTCAGGGACGGACAGCAATGGTTTACTACGGTAATTCAGTCTTCCCAACGCTGAAGCCAGGAGAACATCTCAGCGAGGTAAAAATTTACGGTGCCAATGATTCAACTGAAGAGTTTGACCCAGCATTCAGAGCTCTTGATGGCGCACTGAACTTGCTGAACGGCGATGGTGCACGATTGTTGGTAGTTGTCTCTGATGGCTACTATCGCCCCGACCAGCGTAGCGAGGCGCGGGAATGGATGAGGCGTTGCGAAGAGGCGGGTGTCGCGGTTCTGTGGATGCCCTTCGACAGCGGGAACACCATAAAGAGTTTAGTTAGGAACCAGCGCGGGGTAACTATCCTTGAAGGAGACCTAGACCCAGTTACTGCTGCTTCAGAAATTGGAAGAGCTGCTGCTACTGCGCTGACAAATGTAGGAAGGCGCAATAACGCCTAATCCTTCTACAGAACTCTTGGTCAGGAGTATCGCCCTTCCAGTCGTGTCCAAACCCCTAGACCAAGACACGGGATGCCTCCGCAGTTTTCTGCGGGGGTTTTCCTTTTTCCGACACGCTAAAAAATTAGTTTGCAAATGCGCTTGCTATTTTTGCAGGAAGATGCAATACTATCTACACGAACGATGAAAGGGACAAAATGCAAGAGCGAGTTACTTGGGTTGATTACAGTTGGAAAGACTCAGAGATACCTGGAGACACAGAGGCACAAGTTGTGATTCTGAATGACAGCGACAAGTATGAGCAAATGGTAAATGACGACAGCTTTGATGAGCGTATCTGGTTCTACTTCCAAGACGAAGCAGAGTTTCAGCGTGCCTTTGATGCAAGCAATGACGAGTTTGAGTTTGTGCTTGTAGAAGCGAAGAAGTAAAAATGAACGCCGTAATAATCTGGGTTCACTGCTACAACTGCGGAGACCAATTCTCCTGCAAGGAACGCGAATACACTAAGGGAAAGGTATGCGGACAATGTTAGATAACAACAAACGAGCACTAATCAAGAAGTATGCAGTAGGGGCTGTTTTTCACGACACCGCCGAACTGGGCTTTGACTTCATAATGGAGAAGCTTGAAGAGGGGGAAATACCCGACGAGGTGCTTGTCTGGACACCACACAAGAGCCTAGGAGCCACTGAGCTAGCTGACATGGTTGAAGACCAGATGGACATCTTCACCATCTTCGCCGAGCGACTCTCAGAGTTGGAGGATGAAGACCCTATTGTTTGGCAGTCCACTGTTCGCCAGAGCATGGTCAAGGACTTGACCGAAGAACAATCAGGCGGACTAGTGAATGATTTAGATTATTCAGTAGAGCTTGCTTTCGATAACATTGACAGGGGAGAGGACGACTGATGCCTAGGTATCGAGTTTCAAGGTCTAAAACAATTGATTATTATGTGAATGTCGAAGCAGAAAGCAAAGAAAGAGCTGAAGCAATAGGCGAAGAGTTTATTGTGGAGGGCAACCTTGTTGGTTCAATAGTGTTTCAGGGCGGAAGCTCTTGGCAGATTTTCGCAGATGCAGAGGAGATAGAGGAAGACTGATGGCTAATTTATACGAAGAAAAGCTTATTGAAGCTTGGCACAGGAAGACCGACGCGGAGAAGTTCGCAACCATTGGGGTAAAAAATCTAGACACTTGGGTTGAGACCGTCATAAAAAGCAGCGCTCCCCCGCAACCTGTGAAAGCGCAGGATGTCATTGACAGGTTCTACAAGGACGAGAAGTTGTTGTGGTCTGTTTAGTGTTATAGAAACTTTTAGGACAAACTTGACAAATGCAGGAAAGTCCTATAAAGTAATAACTAGTTGAAGAGTTCGACTCCTTGACTCCCAGCGAGATTGCCTCCCTGGGTAAATGACATAAAGAAAGAGTGATTGTTATGACAACCACCAAAGTAGTAACAAAAGTAGTTCAGGAAGTTGTAACTGAGCAGGTCTCAGTTGAGTTCGCAGGAGAAGCACGAGTGCTTCTAAACGACTACCTTGCAGCACGCAAAGCAGTAAACGACTTGGAGAAGACCAAGAAGTTGCTAGAGAAGCAAGTCAGAACCTTGATTGGCAAAGCAGAAGTGGTCACTGTTGATGGCGTAATCCGCATCGAAGTGAGTAGCCGTAGCCGTAAGGGAACTGATGTCAAACTACTGGAAGAACTATTCCCAGAAGCGTTCGTAGCCACGCAGGCTACGACGGACTACACGGTGTTGATGCCAAAGTAGTCTCCCTTAGTCGAAGCCCTTCCCTTCCCCCCTTCGGGAAGGGTTTCGCATTTCTGGGGGTTGGGTAAAAAAGTTATTTGAATCTACTTGCGAAGACAGCAGGAAGGTTGTAGAATAAAGCTACACAACTAAAGGAGATTGCAATGGATGAGTTCAAGATTGAAAACGAAGAGATGGAGATGCTTGGGGAAGCTATGGGCTTGTATCTAGCTCTCAAGGCTTCGGCAGTGGCACGCCACAAGATGTATAAGGATGAGAGTATGGACAGGATGTTCCAGAAGATGGACAGCTACGCAATGGCTGGGGCGCTATGGACAAAGCTGATGAAGGCACAAGGCGTTCCACAAGAGCGCATCACCGAGTATCTACAACAGGCAAAGGATTAGGAGAAGTAAAAATGGGCACAGTAGACGATGTAACTTTGAACCGAACAGTGGTGTTCGTGGGGGAATACTTCACGCTGATGACAACAGTTCAGCTTGATGAGGCGCTACGGCAACAGGATGAGGCAGATGACGACTTCGCAATTAGGATTGCTGCCGTCTGGATGGGCGAGTATTACGGATGGGATGTCCTTGAAGCAGCGAAGGATGTCGGGATTGTAGATGAGTAGCATCAGAAGATAGAACCAAAGGAAGGGTCTCCCCAGGGAGGCTCTTTCTTTTTGCCTAAAGTGGCGTGACGGGGTAAAAATTTAGGTATAGTTATTGCACCACACTCTGCTGATGTTTGTCTTGCGGTATGTGATGAGGGGGTCTCGACCTTTCCCCCGCACTTTCTCTCCTTCCTCGCCTTTGGGGAGAAGTGTGTCTTGATTATCACAGTTCGGCGCTCGCAGTACACTAATGGAATGTTAGAACCCGTAATTTTAGACATTGACACTCACTCAAATGGAGCAGCATCTTCTTTTATAGCAAGCATCATTGATGACCCCAATGACGGGGAAACCAAACTTGTTGTCATGTTCGAGCAAGAAGGAAACATCGCAGTGCTTTCTTTAGACAGGCTCATTGAAGAAGAAGACATCTCTCGCAATAGTCATCGCAACAACGCAGACAAGCTTGAAGAGGTTTTGCGTTCTTTGATTGCATCGCGAAGCAAATAACTCCTTTCTAACCACCTTCTTGCATTTTGCAGGGAGGTATGTTAGTCTTGGGCTACCAAAAAGACGAAAGGACAGCATGAAAAGCGAAATAATCGCAGAAGAAGCCGCAAAGCTATACGAAGAGGGTTTAGCCCTTGAAGCAGTAGCCGCGCAGCTGGGCGTTGCATACAGAACAGCACGGAAGGCAATCTTTGCCCAAGGCGTTGTGTTGCGTGACCCCCACGCCCGACTAGTGGGTCGTACACGCCCAGATAAGCAGGTACAGCAGTGAACCTAAAGAAGCTAAAGAACATCGTATGGACATCAGTGTTTTCTGTTGGTGCAGTAGTAGGGATTTTGGTATCAGCCATCCTAGGCAGTGAGCTCTGGGTAGTGGCATCAGGATTCGTAGGAATTATTAGTGCGGTACTTTCCGCAAGAGAGCAGAGGTAAAAATGTGGCTATTCACTGAGACAGGATTCGTCAGTGTAGTTCAAGACCCGCAGGACAGAAACAAGATGGTAGTTCGCGCCCGCGACAAGGTGTCGTTAGAGCCGCTGGTTGCGTCATACGCGACAAAGGTCATCGAGCTTCAAAACAGGGACTACCCGTACCGTGTCTTCCTTACCCGCCAGCAGTTTGTTGATTGGTTAGTGGAGCTGGGTGAGACACTGGAGTACACAAACTACAAGACTAGAGCTGGTCAGACCCGCGGACATGACTTTACCCGCCCGCTGCACGATGTTTGGAGCACAATGCTTCAGCTCGAGGACATAGGCAAGCCGCCTAAGAAACAGCAGTTCAACAACAGGAAGAACGCCAACTCGTATCACTGGACGCAGCAGGATTGGGCTGATGCTTCGGGTATCCCAGACTATGGGCGGTCGTAGGCGCGGGGGCAACCCGATGCGTATCAGTAAAGAAGCAGCAGAAGCATCAGTCCTTGCGCTAATAGTGGTCTTGATTGGTGCTTCAGCTGTTGCAAATGCAAGCATTGACCCTGAACCAGAGGAAATTAGCTACAGTACTGGTCTTCAGAGCAGCAAAGAAGACCTTTTAGTAGCTAAGTCACCCGCAGTTCAGAAAGAAGATGACGCGGCGCTCGCAGCCAGTGGGGTAAAAATTTCTCCTCTTGCAGAATCTCCGAAGCATTTCTATGAACACGAGATGATTGAAGTATTGCTGAGTGTTGGGTTTGAAGGACAAGCTCTGCATACAGCTTGGGCCGTGGCGATGAAGGAGAGTACAGGAAATCCTTTAGCTCACAATGGCAACAGCAGTACGGGTGACAACAGCTACGGGCTGTTCCAAATCAACATGATAGGAAAGCTTGGAGCTGCCCGCACTGAGAAGTACGGGTTGTCTCAGTACGATGACTTGTTTGACCCATACGTCAATGCACGAGTTGCCTTCCAGATGAGTAGCGAAGGTAACGAGTGGGGCGCATGGGGTATTGGAGCTGATGCGTATAATGGGAGCACCGAAGGTTCATTTCACAAATGGTACAAAGAGTACCCAAGAGGAGAGTAATGGCTAGTAAATACAAGGCTAACGCGAAAGATGGCGATGGCGATGGCAAAGTTCAGGATGGCACAAAGTTCGAGCGTAAAGTGGGCGAGCAGCTAGAAGGCTACAAAGCTGACGCGGTTGATGGTGACGGCGATGGTCTGGCTCAGGATGGAACAGACTTTGAGCGTGCAGTTGAGCCAGAAGTGGTCGTAGCAGCAGTAGTAGAGCCAGAAGTAGTAGAAGAAGTAGAAGAAGTTATTGCGACTACTGAAGTGCCAGGAGAAGAAGAAGCAGTTGTAGTAGCGGAAAAAGCTGGTACCCCTAAGTCAGTGCCAACAGTGCTGAGTTCAGATATTTTTGTATCACGTACAAAGATTGTGTTCGAGAGTTTGTACGAGCACAACTCACGGTCAGTTGGTGTACTTCAGATTCGTTTGTTGGAGCTGGGTTATGTAGCAGCTGGGTCAGATAATCGCGGTTACTTGAGCGATGGCACTCTTGCAGCTATCAAGGAGTTTGCTGATGACCACGGACTAGAAGCAAATAAGATTGACAACGAGCAGCTCGTGAAAGCTATTTTTGCTGGTACGCCAGTAACAGTAGGCGTCTAAGCCCCTAAATCAACGCCCAGTACTTCTCTTATCATAGAAAGTGCTGGGCGTTGCTGCGTCTGGCGGAGATGCAATAAGGAAAGGTGGCATCGCGTGCTAACAAAAAGAGAAAAAGTTGCAACAGTACTTGGGCGTATGGTTGCTGTGTTCCTAGCTACGGGCTTGAGCGTAGTTGCAGCGGGCACAATGGTGGGCGTTGAGCTTTGGCAGTCGTTTTTGATGGCGGGCATCGGCGGAGTAGCTGTGGTGGTTGAAGGACTATCACGGGCGTATCTCAAGGATGGCACTCTGTCACTTGATGAAATCAATGAAGTGTTTGGCAACCCCAAGAAGTAAGTTTGCATCAGCAGCAGCAGCACTATCGTTTGTTCACGGAGCGAGAAAGCCCCCCAGGAATTTTTACCCTAGGGGGCTTCTTTACTTCTCTTGAGTTTTAGTTTGCTGGGTAGAACCCGTGCTTTTCAAAGTGAGCTTTGCGCTCTGCGGCTACTAATTCCTGCTCTGCTTTCGCGGCTTTCTTGTCTGCGAAGTAGTCAAAGATTCTGTCCATCATACGGGGCCACAAAAGCGTACTTTTTTCTTTGCTGTCTATGAAGTCATTTATTCGCTTAGCAGTTCCTATGATTACGCTATCTGGAAGTCCGTACATTTGGTTCCTCTCTGTCTATGTCTCTATTATGACATACCTTCCTGCACTTTGTCAAGTATCTGAGCAAAGAAAAACCCCCCAATTTCTCGGGGGGCTTTCGGGTCTAGGGGGCTAGTCCTCTAGCAGAGCGCCACACCAACACACGCGGGGGTCATTGCCTTCTGCCCAATGCCAAGAAGCGTACACCCCGTCCTGCTCGAATGGTTCGTCTGACTTGAGTTCTGCGCCAGTGAGTTCTTTCACCCAATCAGAAGCGCATGGAAAGCACACGCGGTCTATAGTGCAACCGTCATCAGTGCCGATTTCGAACGCTTCTAGGATTTCTACTTTTTGCATTTTGTACCCCTTCGTTGGTGTTGCGTAAGTACAGTATGGCAGACCTTCCTGACATTTGTCAAGTACCAGAGCAAATCTTTTTATCACAGTTAGGTAACGAAAAACCCCCCAGCTTGTGGGGGGCTTTCGGGGGTTGCTAGTGGCAATTGCACACGCAAGGGGCTTGCTCTTTCCTGGTAGCTCTCAGCGAGCGCCGTTCATCTGCCAGCGCCTTCAGCTCTGCGTTTAGGGCTATGGCGTTCCTGGCCCAAGCTGATAGCTGGTCAAGGTTGATTCCGTGGCTAGTGTCTATGCCAAGTTGGATAGCAGCGTTGAGCGCCATCTCACGGCGTTCTGCGTGGGCTTCTTCCATACGCTCTTGGATGTTAGAAAGCTTTGCTGTGATGTCTGTGCTAGTTGTCATTGTGTCCCCCTTAGAAGGTTATGTAGGTGTCGGTGAATGATACGAATAGGTTCCATGCCCAACCGATTACAACGCGGTGTGTCTCGGTTACTAGTAGCCACACCCCCAAGGTGGCGAGCGTGACTAATAGCGCGAATTGGCGTTTGGCGATTGTTTCTTTCACGCTCTTTCCTTATCTAGCTCACGCTTGAATACTTCGTAGGCAATGAACGCGTCTAGCGCGTTGTCATAGTCCAAGTTGTTCTGCTCGATGAAAGTAGGAATTGCTACGGCGAAAAGAGTTCCACGGCTTTCGGCGTTTAGTCTGACGATGTTGCCCGCAAACTTGATGAAGTCCGAGTACTGTGGGTAGTTGTCCTGAATCCAAGCGTGCCACGGGTTGCTTTTGTTGGCGGAATACTCTGCGATTGTTTTGGTCATTTTGTGTCCCTTCGTTGTCGTAAGTACAGTATGACATACCTTCCTGCACTTTGTCAAGTACTCGGGGAAAGTTTTTTATCACAGTTAGGTAACGAAAAACCCCCCAATTTCTCGGGGGGTTTCACGGTGTTCGTGTCTAGGCTAGCTTGCGATTCTCTAGAAGATAATCAAGCGCCCTAACACACGCTAGCGCGTCATTGAAGTGTCCCCTAGTTAGAGATTCTTGCCAGTTGTGGCTTTTATGAATACGGTTCATAATTGCAAGTCTGCGCCCTTTTATAGCTTTGTCAGACTTATCGGCGTACTCATCTAAGTATGCTTCGTAGTAGAAATCTTTCATTTTGTTTCCCCTTCGTTGGTGTTGTGTAAGTACAGTATGCGGTATCTTCCTGACATTTGTCAAATCTATCTGACATTTCTTTATAACGAATAAGTAACAGAAAACCCCCCAATTTCTTGGGGGGTTGTCAGCGCGGTGATTAGCCGAGCATTTTCATAATTTTAGAAACGGCGCTCGCGGTAAGTGGCAAAGTTTCGCCTTCCTCATCTGTGCCGCCCGTTATTGCGATGTTTCCTACTATGTAGTCTGTGCCTGCGCCATAGGTTGCATCCCATAGAACTTGACCAACTTCATTATGCGGTAACCCTTCTAGCTTGCCTTCTTCGTGAACCCAAAGCGTAAGTTCTTCGCTTAGCGCTACGGCTTGTAGATAGCCCCCAACAGCTTGTACCAAGCTGTCATAGGTCACTAGTTCCATAGAGTTGATTTCGTTTGCCGTTGTTACTTGTAATCCTGCGGTTGTCATTTTGTCCTTCCCCCTTGCGGGTACGGTGAGCTTTTTTGTTCGTGAGATTTATAATAGTGCATCTTCCTGCTGTTCGTCAAATTTATTTTGTAGGGGCTTGCCCATTGAGAACTAAGAACATCAACGCCATAGATAGCTATGCGTGTTATCTGATTTAGTGAAGGGGTTCTTAGATTCTCAGAACCTAGGCCCTATAGCTTTGCAAAAAGGCATAGACACTTATCTAGGAATTCCTAGGCTTAGCCCCTAGAGCAAGCTCTCAAAGATTACCTAGGTGGTTTATAAGCTTTGTCAGAGCTTGGGATTCCTAGCTCGATGTATCAAGCACTAATAGTTTGTAGATTCAAACAAGTATTAGTCCTAGATAGCAAAACTATTTCTTTGTGAGACACCTAGCTCCTAGCCCAAACACTTTATAAAAAATAGTTTGTAAATAAATGTTTCTTTGCTTGCTAGAAATAAACCCCCCACTAGGGGCTACAGCAGCAGAAACAGCGGATAGCAAGGAAGGCTTTCTGATGCTCTGAATTCCTGCGCCAGAAACCGCCCGACCTTGCGGAAAAAATCAGGAAACGTTTGAAAAAAAACTATATATATAAGGACTTCCCACTCACAGCTAAAATTCAAAAAAACTTAAGGTTCATTCTTTCGACTCTGCCGTTCAACATTCTTCGGACTCTCGCCCCTGTACGCTTTCTCAGAACCCTGTACCATAGAACAATGAGCCCAAAGACATTGCTTCCTCAGGACGAAGTGAACTTCATCAGTTCCCTTGCACGCCCTGAAGCTGAGGCGCGTCTTAAAGCTCTTTGGGAGGCTGGTTGGTCTCTTTCCATTCTTGGAGAGTCGCTCGAGCCCAAACGCCCCAAGACTACGATTCATTTTTGGGTAAAAAAAGCAGAAGCAATAAAGCAGTTCCGTGAGATACCCACGCCTCCGCCCCGCAGCCTTACCACTGCGACTCCCACTAAAAAAGCTCCCCGACTGCGCTCAGTTTCCCCCAACGTTCCGCCAGACATGAAGCCGCGCCTTAAGGAGCTAGCTAAGCTTGCGAAGCGTTATCGCGCCCGCACTACTTCAGACTCTCCGTTCTCCCAAGCAAACCGAGACTTGACCGCAATGGCTGTGGCTCTCAGAAGCATGGGCGTCCCCACAGCAAAGATTGCTGCAGCCGCTGGGGTCTCATACCGCGCTATGGCCAGAAGGCTGAGCAAGTGAGAACTTACACCACCCAGAGCGGCACCTACACAGAAGCTGAGCTAGCTGTTGTTATTTGGATGAACCCTAAAACTAAGACTTCGTCCCAGTCTCGCTTCCTTGAGACCATGACCGCTGAAAATTCACGTTTTCCCATGGCCTTTCCGCTCAAAACGCTCATAAAGAACCGCGACTGGCAGAATGCCACTCTTATTCGCACCAGAGACGAAGTATTCGAGTTCATCCGCTCTAGCGAGCGCACCCGACCGCTGATAGTGCCCCTTCCTATTGCCAAAGAGGCTTTAGGTTGGGAGGACTTCTACATCCCATCGGAGTACACCAAGTAATGGCAGTAGTAAAGACAATGGACGTTTTCCCCGCAATCATCAGATTGGCTCCTCCAGGCTCCCTTTCCGACATAACTGAGCTAAAAATCATCGGCGACGTCCCACAGGGGACTAGAAAAGTTGACACCGCCAGAGCTGTGGTTATTCAGGACACACTAATTATCGGCGTTGACTCCCCAGAGGGCACTCAGGTTGTTTTTAAGGAAAAAATCACCAAATTAGAGAAACTAGACAAGATTCACTACATTTTAACCGAGTCAGGTAAGATAGTAGCTGTTGCTAAGGATAACAACTGCGGTTGCGGTACCCGCCTTCGCGGTTGGAATCCCTATGGTTCCTTCATTTCATCCAGTCAGGACCCCGAATGACGCTATTTGAGTTTGTAATTATCGGACTAGCAGTGTTCCGACTCAGCAGGCTTATCACAACTGACACAATCTTCGAGTCTCTGAGGAATCGCTTCTGGAAAAAGCACCCACCGCAGAGCAGCAAGCTTGGTTATTTAATAACTTGCGACTGGTGCACCTCTATTTGGGTCGCATCACTAGTTGTGCCATCAGTTATCATTATCCCAGTACTTGTTTATGTCTACGCCGTTTTTGCGGCGTCGGCAATAGCAGGTCTGTTGACTGCATACGAGCAAAAGTAACTTGTATTCCGCAACTAATTGACGAGGAGACCGCCCAATGGGTGTATTTAAAAAAGAAGAGCCAGCACAGGAGCCAGTAGCCCCAAAAGCTAGCGCTAAGAAACCTACCAAAGGCAAGCCTTTCGGGAGCTCAAGACTTCCACAGCCAGCTGGTGCATCTTTCTTCTTCAACGCCCCAACTCCCGTTCCTTTTAACTCCCCCCGCGCCCTTACGGCTGCTGCCTCGCAAGTAAAAATGAATGACAAGGCCGAGTTCGAGCAGTTTAAAGCACGTCGCTCGGCTTCTTCCTCCGCTTGGCAGGCTGAAGCTTGGGAGTACTACGACGCAATAGGCGAAATCAAATACGCCTTCAACTTAGTTGCATCCGTTGTCTCACGTATCCGCATCTTTGCGGCTGCAATTGACGACCCAAGCCAGTCTCCTGTTGCAGCGAGCGAAGCTAAGTCTGTTAGTCCAGAACTTGCCTCAGCTGCAGAACGAGCACTTTCCCGCCTCAACTCTGCTTATGGTGGACAGCCAGGTCTTTTGAAAGATGCTGCCCTCAATCTTGCCGTCACTGGCGAATGCTACCTAGTTCAGATGCCAGCCCGTAAAGGAACTGGAGAGCCCGAGTCATGGGACATCCGTTCCGTTGACGAAGTTGTAGCTGACGGTAGCGGAAACCTAACTGTTATTGGACGTCGCGAGCAGGCCGCAGGGCAGGGTGGCGGAAATAACTCAGGAGTTATCAACCTAGGCAAAAACGCTTTCGTTGGCCGTATCTGGCGCTCACATCCTCGCTACTCAGACGAGTCCGACTCAAGCCTGCGCGGTCTATTAGACATGTGCCTTGCTGAGGGCACTTTGGTGTACACACCTAAGGGCGCTGTGCCAATTGAAAGTGTCTCTGCAGGAGATTTAGTTTACTCTCGCAACCCAGACTCTGGAGAGCTAGTGCAGTCCATGGCTTCCCGCGTGTGGTCTACTGGTGTCAAGCCAGTCTACAAAGTGGCTTCTCGAGGCCGTTCAATTCGTGCCACGGGCAACCACCCTGTTCTTGTTCTGCGTGATTCAAACCCAGCCACTAAAAAGGGCGTTAGTGCTAAATACGAGCTTTCATACGTTCGTGTTGATGAGCTTTCTAAGGGGGACATGCTCATCTCTTTCGAGACCGCTGGGACCTCTAATCGACGTGGTGACTTGCCCATGCGAAGGAACAAGTCCGCTAAAGAGCTTCTTTCTTTAGACCAGCCTTTTGTTGTTTCCTCAGTTAAGTCAATTGTTCCTGACGGTGAAGCCACGGTTTGGGACATGACGGTGCCTGACACGGAAAACTTTATTGCAGACGGTCTCGTAGTCCACAACTGTGCCGAGCTACTTTTGCTCAACCGTACTTTCCGTGCAACCGCTCGCTCACGCCTAAACGCTGGCGCTCTTTACTTGCCAGACGGTCTTTCCGTAGCTTCACAGGGCGACCCTGCAAACTACCCTTACGATTCTGAAGATGGAATTGGTGCTGGCTTCACAGCTGAGGAAGCAGAAGACGAGTTTGAAGAGCAGTTGATGGACGCGATGACCACGCCAATTCGTGACGAAGAGTCCGCATCTGCAGTTGTGCCCCTAATTATCCGTGGACCTGCCGAGCTTGGCAATGCTATCAAGCAGTTTAAGTTCGAGCGTTCTTTCGACCCAGCACTAGCTGAGCGCTCCGACCGCGTACTAGAGCGCATCTTGCAGGGTCTAGATGTCCCTAAGGATGTCATTACAGGTCTTGCCAACGTTAAATACTGCCTCTCTGAAGATACAGAAATCTTAACCAAGCGCGGTTGGCTAACTCACGATGAGCTCTCCTCTGAAGACGAGGTTCTTACACTCAACCGCACTACGGGGAATAGCGAATGGCAGACCCCCTCCGCGGTTAACGTTTTTGATGTCGATGAAACTGACCAGTTGCTGTCTATAGAGAGTGAATCACACTCTAGTTTGTCCACTATGAATCACGGTTGGCATGTTCGACGCCAGACAAGCGCCAACGGTCGCGCTGCCTACGATTGGGTCGACACAACTAGCGAACATCTTGCAGTGACCTCAAACGTGTTTATCCCTACTTCTGCTCCACACGGGGATGTTCCAATAGTTAAAAGTTACTCTGATGAGTTTGTTGAGCTAGTTGCTTGGTGGTATACCGAAGGGTACTTGCGAGAAACAGAGACTTCTGGAGTCTTTGATTCCTGTGTTAACAGAGATGATTGGGTGAAGGCCTTGTCGTCTCGCAGGAGCGAGCTTGGGCTGTCTCGACGAGAAGTAGTTCAGCGTATGGGTAAGCACGTAAACAACGCAAATGCTGCCAGTGGTCATATGATTCACATGGAGCGCTCTGGTGCCGTTTTGGTCAAAGACAGAATTGCTTTGGCATCTGCTCTCGAGGTAGCTCCTGAAAATTTTGAAAAGTTCTTTACCCCTCGTAGACGCCCCGATTTGGGTGTGATTGCCCAATCTCTTGGTGTTTACCCCCAAAACGTAGAGCGGATTCGTAGGACTCTTACTGCAATGTGCGATGGCCACGGCATGAGCAACGGCGAGGCTCGTGGGCGCAGAGGAGAAAAGTGGTGGACAGAGTCCGACACTAACTCTAACGGTATGGTGTATTTCAACATTAGTGATGCTTTGGTGAGCAAGATAAAAGAGGTTTGCCCTGGTAAGGAAAAAATAGTATCCACCGAGTTCATTACTAAGCTTACTGCAAAGCAACTTGAGTTGTTTATTGACGTTTCTATTCTTGCCGATGGGCACGAACGCAAAGACGGTAGGAAGATTATTACCCAAGGTGTCTCCGAAAGGTTGGATGCCATTGAGCTTGCTGTAATTTTGTCGGGTCGAACACCTATTAGGTCTGAGGGTGTCGGCATGGGGTTTAAGCCTGGACCTTTGTATAGATTGGCAATTAAGTCTCGTAATTCTGTTGCTGTTGCTAAAGCTTCTCGTGAGATTGTGTCTGTTGCTTCTGGAAAGGTTTGGTGTCCAACAACTCCAAATGGTTCTTGGATGGCACGTAGAAATGGTAAGGTTTTCTTTACTCTGAATAGCAATGCGTTGCAGATAGACGAAGCTCTTTACAAGGCCCACATTGAGCCTTTGATGCTTCTCATCGTTGACGCTCTAACAGTTGTCTACTTGCGTCCGTACTTGATTGCCAACGGTTACTCAGAGTCAGAAGTTTCTCGCATCACCGTTTGGTATGACCCTTCAGCCGTTTCTACACGTAACGACAGGGCAACCGATGCTGACGCAGGCTTTGACCGCGGAGCAGTGTCCTACGACACATGGAGACGTGCGCACGGCTTCTCGGACCAAGATGCGCCTACTCCTACAGAGCTTGCAATACGTATGCTTCAGGAGAAGGGCTCAATTACTCCAGAGCTCAGCGAAGCGATGCTTGGCGCTATTTCTCCAGATATTATGAACGCAGTTCGGAAAGCACAGCAAGGCCAGTCCGTTGCTCCGTTGCCAACTGACGTTGAAGAGGTTTTGAAAAGAGCAGCCGCGGGGGATTCCGCGCCTGAAGGTGAAGAAGAAGAAGAAGCTAACTAACCATGGAAAAAAGGGACGAGCTAGATAAGGGGCAACCCAACGTGCCTATGCCTCAACCAACTTCGTCAATTACCGTTTCTGATAAGAACAGCCTCATCCGTACTCTGTCGACTCTAGAGAATGAAGTTCACGAACTTCGCAAGAGCATAAGAGAAGAGAGCGAGTTTGCCGCTGAGGAAAGACCCCCAGCCCCTGAAGGCTCTCACTACATGCCAGATGGCAAACTAATGAAGGATTCAGAGCATGACGACGAAGCTGCAGCTAAAAAGAAGCGCACTGCTGCCCAGACTCCTGCTCCTAAGGAAGACCAAGTAAAAGGCTCTTCAAAGAACAAAAAGGGCTCAGCTTCTGGTAGTAAGAAAATTACCTTCTCAAAGGCTGTAGAAAAAGCTCTTTCCAACAAGGTTGAGACCCACAACAAAAAAGCATCTAAGGGACGCCGCGCAACTCTTGGGATGCTAAAGGCTGTCTACCGCCGCGGGGCTGGGGCTTTCTCCACAAGCTACAGACCTGGACAGAACCGAAACTCTTGGGCACTAGCTCGCGTTAACGCGTTTCTCCGTTTGCTTTCCTCAGGTAAGCCCTCTAAGGCTGCTTACGTACAGGACAACGACCTACTTCCTGCTTCGCACCCAAAGTCCACCAAGAAAGACTCTTCTGCCGAGTCCTTGACCGCTGACGCTCAGGACCACTCCGAACTAGAACTTATAACGGCCTCTGCTTACGCAGAAGCTGAGCTCGAAATCGAGCTGCCCGCAGAGAACACTTTTAAAACAGCACAGGAGGCAATTCTTGCTCTGACCGAGTTCTCAGATTTTGGCTACGAGGCAGAAGAAGCTATCAAGGCAAGCTGGCTCCGTGCAGTACGAAACGGGGAAGACCCTTACGTAAGAGCGAAGCTTCTTTCAACTTTGACACACGACAGCTTAGATTCGGATTTACTGCCAAGAGAGGGCTCTGAAGATGAGTAACCAATACCCTATTAAGCCAGCAACACACACGCTATCTTTCGACGGACAAAATGCGAGTATCATTCGCGACACTCTTTCTTCTCTTGCAGAGCTAAACGAAGGTCACCGCGCATCCCGCCGCGTTACAACTGGTATGGCTAGAAAAGTTGTCACACGCTCTCTTGCAAAAACTGCTGACCAGACCTACTCTCTTCGCCGCCACCGTGCCTTCTCCGACCTTTCAGACTTCGCGTCGCTTGCTCAGTTGGATAAGGGACTTACCGCAGCTGCCCACACTGACCTACTCCCTGTTTCTCATCCTCGGTCTACTCGCAAAAGTGCGATGGACTGGAAAGAACTTCGTAAGGCGCAAGCTCGTTGGTTTGCTGACGACTCTCGCGTTACTGACCCCCTCGTTGGGCCACTTCTCGCATCTGCCTTTACCGCTGAGCTAGGGAGCTCTGCCCACCAGTACGCTGTTGCTCGTCTGAACGCAATGGGGCCAAGCCAAGTTCCTCTAGTTGCACTGGTTGCCGCATTTAAAATGGGTGGCAACAAAGGCTTCTGGCGCTTCCAGCTTCGAGATAGTGAAGGCAAGTTTGCCAACATGTTTGGCGGTCTCCGCAGACTAGTGCGCCGTATAAACGGAACCGTTTCGTGGCTTGCTGGTCGAGTTGTTTCGACCAACCCGAACAACAAAACTTTTATCCAAGAACTACCAGATGGCAGGCTAATTAGAACAGCAGCCTCTGCTGGTAAGTCTGTTAAGGCAATTCTTCCCAATCAACAGGACGCTCAAGGATTTAGCAAGACTCCAGCCAAATCAGCAGCTGATAGCGATGTGGTTGACGAAGCAGACCTAGAATTTGTAGACTCCCCTGACGGTTACGCAAAAGACCCTTCTTTCAAGCCTACGCAGGAAGACATTGACTACTACGGACCAAAGATTGACCTTGGAACTAAATTTGTTGATGATAACGACAACTATGAAGTCCTAAAGTTTGACAACGGAGCCAACGTTGCCGCAAGAAACAAGTTTGAAGCCCAGCAGCAAAAAGAAGCTGAAGGTAACAACGTTGTTGCTCTAGGCATGGCCGAAGACGGCGAGCTTGACCCAGCGCTGCCTGTTTATTTTGTTCGCCGTAAAGATGACAAAGATAAAGACTTTGCTGTTGCTCAGTCTTGGGCAGATGTTCAAGACTTTATCGCTAAAGACGAGGACCTTTACGAAGCAGGCGAGCCAGCTGACCCACAGCGTCCTTCACGCTCTGCTGGCCTTCTTGACCCAGAGCTTAAGGTTGGCGACAAGGTTAATACGGCTGACTTTGACGGCGAAGAAATTCCTGGAGACGAGAATGCTTCCAAGGCAAAGCAGAATGCTTACCAAAAGAAGCTAAAAAACTTTAAAGATGCAGGCGGCGAGTTTCCACTTGACCCAACCCGTAGTCACTTCATGCTGGAAGACGGCACTGTTGTTGACTCTGAGACAGGCCGCGTCCTTCGCGACTCTGTTGGAAACGCAAACCCAGACGCATGGTTGGATGATTTTGACGAGCAAGGAACTCAGAAAGACGAGGAAGCCCCTGCTCCAGCCACAGACGACACCCCTGAGACTGAATCACCCTCTGCACCAGCTAACTACTATGAAATAGACACAAATGCCTCCTATGAGCCTCAGGGAGCTACTGAAGGCCAAGAGTCTGATGACTTTACCGATGACCCTGCTGCACTTTCAGAAGAATTCTCAGCTAAAGACCTAGTTAATGCTTTAAATGAGGGCGTTGTTGGTTCCGATAGCGTTCCTGGCAATGGTTTTGGCTACTTGGAGTTCTCCGAGGGGGCTGAAATAGTTCCAGTTGAGGCTATCTACGAAGCTCTTAACGAAAAGGGCGAAGACGCTAAAGCCATTCTTGATGATATCTACAAAGTTGGCAACGGTGATTTAGGGACTAAGGTTCCTAAAGGGACAAAAGAAGCCCTAGGTGACGAGCTTCCTGAAGCAGCTAAGGCCGAGCCTACGGGTAAAAAGCTTCCTCCACTGATTGAGGGAATGACCAAAGATGAGCAGCAAGCATTTTTGGATTCAGGCGAGTACAAGGCCTACCTACCAGAAAACAAAGCTTACTCAGACTCTGATGTTCCAGAGGGTTACTCAGCAATTGATGAAGCCTCTTTCAATGAAATTGAGGGCGACACTCCTCAAGATGCGCCTCAAGGCTTTTCTGTCAGCCCAGTTGACATTGCTAACGATTACAAAAACGAAGAACTTATCAAGGAGCTTCGCCGCTCTATAGAGCCAGGAAATGCAACTCCAGGTTATGGAATCTTGGGCATGGACACTCCTGAAGGGGAGCAGTACCTAGCAAACGTTCCAGCCGAGGCAATTCGTGACGCACTTCAGCTACAAGGCGTGGACACTGACGAGCTGATAGATGCTATCTACGCAGAAGGCTTAAAGGGGCAAAACTTTGACGAGCCCACCAACGCTCAAATCCAAGACGCTATTGACGGCGAAAACGTTGAAGAAGTAGAAGCTACCCCCGAAGAAACTCCAGTAGCAGACCTTCCAGTTGCTGAAGAACCAGTGGCCGCCGCTGAGGCAGTAACAGTTACGCCAGGAATCTCAACAGGCGAGCCTGATGGGCCATCTCTACTAAGCGCCAGTGCCGAGAACCTTAAAGCAGGAGACATTACGTTCTCTGACAACTTTGTAATTGAGAATGTATTCTCCGACGCTGACTCCGAGGCACAGAAGCCAGGAAGCGTTTGGGTTGAGGGATACTACCCTGGACACCAGACTCAGAAGACTAAGCTCTGGAACAAAAATGTTCAGATTAAAGTTTTTCGCAATGTAGAGGCTCCTGCAAAGGGAGACCTCCCAGTTTTATCTAAGCCAAAGCCAAGAGAATTTGACCCCGAAGGCAAAATCTTTGAGGACAAGAATTTAGGAGTCTATGTTCCTAAGGACGCAGAAGCTCGTAGCAAATTTCTTGATGCCCTAGACGAGTACAACAAAAACCTAGCGCAAGCTCAAAACCTATGGACCGAACCCGACATCCAGACTCTTGCTGTGTGGCAGACCGAGGAAGTTGCCTCACCGTTTAGCCCAGCAAACCCCGTTGGTGTAACCACGGTTAAGGCTACAGAAGTGAAAGCTGGAGACGTCACTTTCAAAAAAGAGTGGGGTTCTGATTTTTACGAATACTTCATTATTGAAGGCGTAGAAGAAGTAGACGGAAAGGCTGTTGTTAAGGGTTACTACCCTGGACACGTTTCGCAGACAAAAGAGTGGAACGCCACTACTGAGATTACGGTAATGCGCGGTGCCTCTAACTTGCCAGCTCCTGGAGAAAAGCCAGCGCTTTCACGCCCAGACAAGACTGACCCAGATTTAGTAGAGAAGAAAGCCGCATTCAAGGAAGCAAAGAAGCTCTCCGCAGAAGGCTTTACTCCTCCAATTGACCCAGACTCCGTTTCAACTGCTCAAACAGGAGCCACCGACAAGCCTAAGAAAAAGACTCCTTCTAAGCCAAAGCCTCCTGCCTTTCCAGCATTCTCTGGGGATAGGCTCAAGCAGATTGAAATTGAAGCAGCTGGCGACCCTACAAAGTTCCTAGAGCTTCTAGAAAAAGAAGAGATAATCTATCTCGACTTCGAGACTGCAGCTGACGGTGCATTTGACAGCCAGACACCTATTCAAGTTGCATGGACCAAAATCAAAGATGGTGTGGCAACCGCCACTGGCGCTTACTGGATGAACCCAGAAGTACCACTTGGAGACTTTTACAAGAACGCCGACCCAGACGAGACCCTAAAAGACCCTTCTGGTAAGCCAGTTTCTAATGAGTTCTTGGCAGGGCAGCCTTCTCTAGAAGAGCAGATGGCAAAGCTTCTTGAAAAAATTGGCCCTGACACAATTGTTTTAGCTCACAACATGCCGTTTGATGGTGGCATTATGAAGCGCTTCGCTCAGAAGTTCAACCTTCAGTACAATCCAGGTGGGGAGATAGATACGTTATCCCTAGCCCGTCTTGTTATTGACGGAGGTTTCAATGCACACAAGCTTCAAAACGTTGCAAGCCGCTACGGAATTGTGCCTAACGGTAGTTGGCACGATGCAGTAACTGACAGCGATGTACTACCTTCAATTCTAAAAAACCTTATGCAGGAGATGGCCAAGACCAAGCAAGGAATTTCAGCTCTTGACGTTGACGCTAACATGCAAAAGTACGAAGAAACCCTTGTAGAGTTCAAAGCAGCTCAGGGTAAAAAGGACCTCGCTGACACAAGCCTTCCTGTCTCTAAAATCGTTAAAGATACTTTTGGTGGCGACGCTAAGGTCTCTACAGTTGACGAAATTGTAAAGACAATGCCTAAGGTTCGTCCAACTTCTGACGAGGCTACTTCTGCTACAACCGCAGCTAAGGTTGATTTAGGAGACGGCGACCTAGAAATTGAATCCGTACTAGGCAACCTTGTCTCAAATAACTGGGTAAATGACAACGAGAACACCACATCGCTTGGCAAAGTACCTATTGAGCAGTGGCAGGTAGGAGACTTCCTTCGCGCTCCATCAGGTGGCTGGTTTGAAGTCCTCGAGGTTGTTGAGGACCCAGCTGACTCAAACAACGTGTTTGTAAGACGTCGTTTGCTTGTAAATGGCGAAGAGTACGGCATGAATAACTCTTGGGTAAAGTTCCAGGCTTACGAGATTCGACGCCGCAACGGTGAAGTTGAAGCTCCTGTTATTGAAGAAGCAGCTCCTAATGTCGACACGGAAACTACCATTGAGAAGTGGCAGACCTACGACATTAAGCAAGATGCTGACGGTGTCTACTATGCTGACGGAATCTCTGGCTCTGATGTTCAGAAGCTACGAAATGGTCTGATAACTCCCCCTCAGTTGCCGTTCTTTGCTCCGATGGGTGGCGGCAATAGCCCTGACCAAGGTGATGGCTACTTCTTCTCTGCTAACGGAAAACGTTTCTGGGGCAAGTTTGGTGCAGCGGGCGCTCTAGTTCGCCGTAAAAACAACGAAGGCGTCTTTGAGTACTTCCTAGCAAAGCGTTCCTCAAGTCTCTCGCAAGGTGGCGGAAAGTGGGGGTACCCAGGTGGTGCTCATAAAGACAAGGGCGACTCCGAAGAAAATAACGGTATCATCACTGCAATCAATGAATTCGAAGAAGAAGTTGATGGCGACTTAAGCCCAAACTCTGTTGTTCCAGTAGGTCAGTTTGATAATCAAGTTGCTCCTGACTGGACGTACAATACACACCTATTTGAAGTAGGACCAGGCCAGCTAAACGACCTATCGCTAAAAGACGGAGAAAACTCTGAGATTGGTTGGTTCACTGCTGACCAAATCAGCAAGATGGCTTCTCAAGGCACTCTTCAAGACAACTTTGCGGACACCGCAGATGTCATCTTGGGCCTTGCGCTCGACGAGCCTACGGCAACTGAGCCCGATGAAATTTCTATCCCTGAGGTACAGAGCGGCTCATTGGGCCAAGTATTTGATACGTCCAAGTGGAAAAAGGTAGCAGGACAAGCTGGGTCAAACCAAGGCGCGTTCTATGTTGACCCAGACAGTGGGCAACAGTATTACGTTAAGACTCCTAAAAGTGATGCACATGCAGCAAACGAAGTTCTTGCTTCTGCGCTCTATGAAGAGGCTGGTCTGAATATTGGTCGTGCCTACATTGGGAAAAACAAGGCTGGGAAAATGGTTATAGTTTCTCCTGTCATAGATAACGTAGACGGAGAGCTGAACAAGTTCCCAAATAACTCCGAAATTCTAGACCAGATTAAGAAGGGCTTTGCAGTTGACGCATGGCTAGCCAACTTTGATGTTATCGGGCTCAACAAAGACAACATTCTTGTAGATAAAAGCGGAAAAGCTTTCCGAATTGACGCTGGCGGAGCCCTACTCTTCCGTGCTCAGGGTGAAGACAAGTCTGCTTTTATGGACGACAATGTGTCAGAGCAGATAGCATCTTTGCAAAACCCCGATGTCAACGCACAAAGCGCAAGTGTGTTTGAAGGAATGACTCCTGACGAAATAGCTGAGTCGGCAAAACTTGTTGCAGGTATCGACGAGGCCAAAATAGATGAACTTGTAGATACAGCTTTTGCTGGCGGAGTCGAAGGCATTGACAGTCAGTCAATTGCAGACGAGCTAAAGGGGAACTTAAAGCGTCGTCGCAAAGAGCTTATAGAGCTCTACTCCGCACAGGAGACTCAAGTTGATGCACCTAGCACAGAGGCACCATCTGCCCCTGAGTCACAGCCAGAGCAGCCTACTGCTGATGTAGAAGCCCCTTCTGTTGAGCCTGTAGAGACTGAGAAGCCAACCTCGATGCCTGAAGAAGCAAAGGCAGAGCTCCTTGAAAGCATGTCCAAGATTGCAAAAGCTGTCTTTGGAAAAGCTGCAACTGAGGAGCAACTAAAGACGCTTCTTAACAACTTCAAGTCGCAAGAGGGCGCTAACGCAGACCTTATTGATTCAATCCTTGAGGACCTAGATGCTCCAGAACCTCAAGAACTGGCTACTCCTGAAGAAAAGGTCGCTGCTGACATTGCAGAGGCGTCTGTTCCTCAGGACCCAGAGAGCGAGCCAGAAGCTCCACTTACTGTTGACGAGGTTCTAACGACCATCTCCAACCCCGAGGAAACCAACCCAGAGCTTATCTGGCAGGGAATCAAGGATGACTACGACGGAAAAGTTCTAGCTAGCGGCCACATTGTGGTTTCCACTGTTATGCACGGAGACGACCGTTTTGATGTTGTTGTGCGTAGAAACGAAAGCAACAGCTTTAACGTCTACCACCGAATTACCAAGGCTGACGGAACTACAAAGGTTTATCTTCTTAGCAAGGACAACCACTCAAAGCTGGCTCTTACAAACTCCATTGCAGCTCAGATTTCTAACTCTAAACTCAAGCCATCCTACATCTCATCAAAAACAAAGCTAGAGACTGACAAGACTCTTCTAGCAACATCTTCTGGCTTTGTCCCAACAGAGTCTGAGTCTGCTGTTGCAGCTGACGGGTCGGTTCTTTCCAAGGGAGATATCGCTAAGGTTGTAAACCCAACTCACTCTAAGTTTGGGCAAACTGCAAAAGTTATGTCTAAGAAGCGAGTTTTCAAGTCAAACGGATATGGCTACACGGACTACCTGAAGGTTAAGTATGAGGACGGCGAAAAGAACCAAATTGTTGCAAAGAGCCTAGTACCTGAGAACAGTGACTGGACGTGGGGTCAGCCTACGCCTCCAACTACTGATGGTGATGGTGGTGGCGGTGGGACTCCTCCACAGAGCCCAGAGCCTACCGCCCCAACTCCCGCAACCCCAGCACCCCCTGAGCCTGCTACCCCAACAGTTGCACCAGCAGATTCATCAGGAGATAGCGGTCTGACACCAGACAGCACTCTTGCAGACGCTGAGGCAGTAGCGGTTGACAAGAACTCTGCAATGCATACTTCTTACTTTGGTGCTTCAAATAAAAGCGAGTACAAAGACCTTGTTAAAAAGTACTTGGTAAAAGACGCAACGTCCACTGGTCAAAATATGCTCCCTGGAATTATTGCCTCCAACCAAGACCCAGAAGCGCCAAACCCAGAACTCGCAAGTCACGGTGTCGTGACAAAGACCTTCCCAAGTGAGCTTGCCGTAGAGGTTGCATACTTCGACGGGCCAATGGAAGGCACTACCCAAAAGCTAGAACAAAAAAACGTATGGAGCCGCGAGAAGTTTTTAACTAACGAGCAGTCAAAAGAGCTAGGAATTGATGTAGATGACTCAATTCGTACTGAAGCTATAAAGGCTCAGGGTGCCAAAGCTGAAGAGGCAAAGAAGCAAGCCGTTATTCAAGCAGCGCAAGAAAAGAAGCAAAAAGAAGAAGCTGCTAAAAAAGCCGTAATCGAGAAAGCCAAGCAAGACTTAGCGGATAAGTTCACAGTTGAGGGCCCTGGGTTTGCTGTAGAAACTCTAAAGGGTGACGCAGATTGGAGCTCGACTCCACTTGCGCAAGTTCCTAGCCTTAAGAGTGCTCTTGACAAAGTAAACTCTGGTGACCCTCTAGACGCCACCAACGGCGCTCAGATTATGCTTGACAGCGCGGACATAGAAGACCTAAAAGTTCGTGTTCAAAAAGTAGAAAAAGACGGCGCAAAGCAAATCCGTCTCTCCTTTAAGTTGACTAACTGGGCAGGGAACGCTTGGACTAAAAAGCTAGCTAAGCAGCAGTTATCTGATGTTCAAGATAAATCCAGGCTAGATAAGTACAAGGTCACCCCAGACGGTTCTCTTGTTTTTGAAAAAGAGTGGGACTCCAACGAAGTTGATGGGTACAGTAAGGGCCGTACATACAGAGGAGACCTTACTGATGGCAAAGGTAAGTTCCAATTTATTAGAGCTAACCGAAGTGGAAACACTCCCGATTTCTTCAATAAAGGCGGCTCTCACAATGGGTCGGTATCTCTTCACAACAGAGTAGAGCTTCTCTTACCAGAAAGTGCTACCCCCGAGGACATTGCAGCTGCTCTAAAAGAGTTGAATGCTATCAAAGAAGTACGCCCCGCTATGAAGTCAGACTTTAAGGGAGTAGCGGAAAACAAAATTATTAGCCTCTTTGGTCAAAAAGGCAACGGAGCGAAAAACTACGAGGGAGAGCTTCGTAAGCAGATTCTTGATGAAGTAGAGAAAAACTACAGCTTTACTGCCGATAACATGGAAATCCGTGTAGACGAGCAGCAAAAGGGCATTATCCAGTACCTTATTCCAGAACAAGTTGCAGAGCAGCTAGCGGCAACATATGGGGTTAGCTTCTTTAAGCACAACTTTGCTAGCAAAAATTTACCTGATGATGACAAAGAACGTGCAGACTTTGTCTACGATTTGCTATTCAAAAAGGGTGGCGGATTGTATTCCACAGTTACTCGTTGGAGCGAAGGGATAAACACTGAGGGTCAGTCAAGCTCCTCCGACCTTGCGGGAGTTGGAGCAGGGTACATTTTTACTTCAAAAGTTTCTTCTATGGACCTAAACAAGTCTGCCTTCACAAGCCTACAGTTCTTCTTTGACGGAGTCCAACTTATTCGCCGCCCCGAGTTCTACGGCTCTAGTTATGACGCATGGGGTAAAAAAGTACCAGATACTGACTATATAGAGCTTCTAAAGAAGACAGAGCTATCAGAAGTACTGTTCAAGGAGAATCTCAGCTGGGCAGACCTTTCTGGGATAGCCTTGGACTCATCGGCTAGGAAGTTTTTATTAGAGCGGCTAACAGCAGAAGGAA
>Ga0209414_1000264_pt1 | contig 24467 bp, 19 predicted proteins | sample LakVidmifraction_4_FD_181154 | JGI IMG/M metagenome (GOLD analysis project Ga0209414, IMG submission 181154) | Hypersaline microbial communities from Lake Vida, Antarctica - Brine Hole Two &gt;0.2 micron (SPAdes) (version 2) | ecosystem: Environmental > Aquatic > Non-marine Saline and Alkaline >...
CAAGAATTGCAAAAAATATTCTTAGCGAAATTGTCAAAAACCTCTTTCTCAACTCAACAGAGCATATAAGCATTATCAAAGAGATACAGAATAATGCAGTATTCACAGCTGATGCAATTCAAAGAAACGACTGGGAATCAATTGTTGAAGGCATAAGACGAAGTTGGATACTCAACCAACGACTGGATGCAGGAACCAACACCCCCGAGATACAAGGAATCATTGACAGTATCTCAGAATATGCATCTGCATACAAACTTCTAGGTGCAGGCGGCGGTGGCTATATGATGATATTTGCAAAAAATCTAGCTTCTGGTGTCAAAATCAAACAAATATTGAATGACAACCCGCCAAACAAACTTGCAAGATTTGTCGACATATCCCTATCAAAAACAGGCTTCCAAGCAACAACCAGCTAAACATTACCACCCTCAGATGTTTCCAACTTCTGGATCAGCCTTCGCAGTGCCTACGGCTCGACAATTCGATAACGTCCTCGTTATCATATTCATTAATCATTGTTCTCGGACTACAGCTCCAGAGGAGCGACATCTTTGTAGCCATGGGTGTAAACCCATGGACTACAGCTCCAGAGGAGCGAGATCTTTGTAGCCATGGGTTTCAACCCATGGACAAACAACACGAGCAAAGCTCGAACCTACCCACGGTGGTGTCTTTAGGTAACGCACGCTTCCAGCTTGCAAGTGCTGTTTTTTGTTGACTACAGCTCCAGAGGAGCGAGATCTTTGTAGCCATGGGTTGCAACCCATGGACAAACAACACGAGCAAAGCTCGAACCTACCCACGGTAGTGTCTTTCATTCGACGTTGGATGTTGCCCAGCTACTAAAAGAAATGAGACTTTTGATTTTAAAGATAAAATGTTTTATATTAGTAGCTGGGTCGACATTGGACGTTCATTAATAAAAGAAAAGAGAAGAATTTTCTCGCACAGAGGCGCAGAGAACGCAGAGAAGAGAAAGAGAGTTGGGGAATGCGCAAGTGCGTGAGTTGTAAGAAAGAATTTCAACCACGAATCACACAAATCTACACGAATAAGAAAAAGAAGAAGAATAAAAGATGATCCGCAGATGACGCAGATTGGCCATTCGTTGCACTCATTGCTGTCGTAGACTCCAGCCTCTCTCCCGTTGGTCGGGTCCTCGCAGATTTTTTATTGCAGTCCAAGCCGTCATTTTGCTTTAAGAATGCAAAATGGCAGCGTGGTCTGCAATAAGGTTGTCATTTCTTTAATCTCAAATCGGTAGAAGATTATTATAACAATCCGCCTTCGCCGTGCCGGACTACGGCGCGACAAGAAAGAGTTTTAGCCACAAAGAACGCAAAGGACACAAAGAATAGTTATAGCATTTTTTTAGGGTAACGCAACGATCTTCGTTGCAAGTGCAAAACGCCAACAACCTAGAAGGTTGAGCTACCTCAAAATCTGCAAATCAGTATTGTATTGCAAGAACGGGAGCGATAATGTCCTCATTATCATAAAACATAAATACCTGCGGAGCTATTCCAAAGTTTACCCTTTTCCATTTACCGTTTACCGTTGCTTTAGTTCCACACACTTTCAGTTGCAAATGCTGTCTTTTTATTGATTACAGCTCCAAAGGAGCGACAGCATGTAGCCATGGGTGTAAACCCGTGGGAACATGTCATCCCCTGAATTAAAACCCTAAAAGGGTGACACATTTCTTCTTTGTACTAAAACCCTTAATTTTCTTGACTATCAACTTTTCATGATAATGAGGACATTATCGCTCCCAATATGCCTCAAATCAGCAACGGTCGTTGATGTTTTTTGTGATTTTTGTGCCTTTTTGTGGCTATAACTCTTCTCTGCGTTCTTTGTGCCTCCGTGCCTCTGTGCGAGAAAACTCTTTCCTGACTTCTTGATTTATTATGCCATTTGTGGTTAACAAACTTTATAATAACCATCTATCGATTTGAGATTAAAGAAATGACAACCTTGTTTTGGAATTTTGAACTGTTGCAACTTATTAGCTAAGCTAAAATAAGATACAACCGTCAAAATACCATAACAAAAAATTAGCGAAGTGAAAATTCGGTGACCAAAACTCTTCGTAGCCATTCATTACATTCATTGCTTCACCCTATTATCTATCATTAGTGGTTAAAGCCTCTCTCACAAGCTCGAGTGTCGCGCCGTAGTAGTTGTAATGGAATGTGTTTGTTTCTGAGCTTATCTTACTCATGGCTGATTAATATGGGAGGATCTTTGGAGAATATATCCAGAGATGACCACCACTATCATTTTCACAAAGGTAAATCTCTCCATCTTTTCCAGTAACCATTTTTGAAAATTCAAAACCATAACGCTTTGCACCCATCGCAGTTGCAATTGCACCTAATGCTTCAGACTTACCACTTTTGATATCTAAGCGAAAGAAAAACCCGATTTCAGAACCACTCACTCCATAAACCCGTTTGTCAGGCAAAACTGTCATGCATTGAATGTTTGGCAGTATTGCTTCACCTATTTTTCTCAGGGAATTTCTTGTAGGATTAAAGGTGAAAAGTTCACCAGAACTGTTTGCAAATAATATTCTTTTATCGACAATACAAAACCCCCATGAGTTATCATCAACATCACCGGTAATACCTGTTTTACGAATAGACCTATTCTTGAGATCTAATTCAAAAAATATTCCTTTGTCATCAATGAAATAAGCAAAGGAATCGTTAACTTTTGCAAATTTTCGAATAGCTGCTTTCCCTAGATTTCTTTTTTGTAAATACCTGTTCTTTCCTGATTTTATTGTTACATCAAGAATACCTTTGTCACTCAAACAAATCAAATGTTTCTTATCCGTAGAAAGAAGTGCATCTTCAACTCTGACCTTTTCCAATGTGGCAATTTCAGGAAATAAAGAGCTAAAGAAGGATGGTTCCTGAATGATGTCTGCTGTCAGAAAAATCTGGTGAAGGTAAATACTCGCACCAGCTTTGGTATTGGCAACAAAAATGATTTCTTCCATTAAATATGCCTCTTTGACAGCTGTATCATAGTGCAGAAGTACCGGAACATCAATAGCATCTTCAACAACTCCCATGTCGAATATTCCAGCATAGTTTCCTTTGGCTGCTCCCGCAAAGACATGACACTTACTCCCTCCTGTTGTTCCAAAAAACTTCTTACCTGAAGGTGCCTCAGTGAATGCATTTAAGTAACTTTCATCGCGAGGAATTGGATAAGACTCTCCCTCAATCACTAATGGCATTGCATAGAAGCGCCCTTCTGTTACAAAATTTTGACCAAGTGTAGATTTTTTCTTAGTTGTCATATTAGCCCCAATACCTGAGATACTCGTTGTTTTTATGAATAATATCTTTATTGTTGTTTTCAACCCGATAAAAACCAGAAGGTTTTGCCATTACTTTTCCAAAGTAGAGATTGCCATGAATGTCCATAGCTCCTCTTGATACATAACGATTAGGCCCATTTCCGCCAATCAGAGAGCATACCTCCTCATGCTGAAGAGTAACAGTATTCATTCTGCAGAGTATCGCTGCTGAATTAAAATTCTTTCCGCTAAAGTCTTTTAAAGTAGTTTTCTTAATGACCCCCCAGGCTGATTTAACGTAGTAAAGATAACCGTCCTTACCAAACACTAGTCCCCCGACATGATCTATGTTTACACTAATAGGCAAATGAGTATCAGCAGCTTGCGTCAAAGTTCCCAGATCTTCAATACGCCCAAATTCCCCCTCATCCGGCCAAAACCTTATTAAGTGAGGTCGTGCTTTCCACGGGATTGCGTATATCGCATTTTGGAAAGGATCTTTTACTGCATCATACAGAACGCCATGCCAATTGCTTTGACAATCTTCATGTGGATAGAATAAAGGACATTCTTCAAGTTTCTGCTTCTCAATATCGTATCGTATCAATTGCCCGTTATCAGCAAAAGTATAAGCCATTCCGTTATTTCCTAAAAATATACACTGTGAATTAACTGATCCAATACGCCCCATATCCTTAAGCTCTTTAGTTTTAAGATTATAAACAACAAAATGATCTCGCGGATAAGTAAGAGCAAAAAGCAGTTGTCTTTCCGGATCCAGACATAAACAACGGCATCCTTCTTTAGGAATAAATAAGTCGACACCTGTTATTTTGTCTTTTTTTGTGTCGTAAGCAGCCAGGTATGAACCGCGGAAGGCTCTGACCGGGTCATGCCATGCTGCCCAAGGATTGTAAGATGCTTCACCTTTTGGCGGTCCACTTAAATGAGTAGCACAATACAATATGTCACTCGAGGGATCAGGGACAAAACTATAGTGAATCTTGCATTGTGTTGCTCTTCCACTATCTCTTAAATCTCCCGTAACTTCATCCATATCGAATAAGTAATCGAGCCCTTTAGTTTCCTCATTATAGCGAACAACAGTTACTGATTCTCCTCCGGTATGTTCAATGCAGCAAGCTAAATATATTCGCCCATCCGGACCTGTCTGAACACTCCAGCAAGAATCAGAAATAGGCCTTTCATCAAACTGATAGTAATCAACTTTATAATCTTTGTGCCTTAATTCCTTTTTCATAATCAAACGCTATCCTTATTCTTTATTTCTTATTTATTACTTTCTTTTGGAGAAAAATAAACTTCAAGCATTCTCCCCAAAATCTGTTTTCCCCGATCATTAGCATGAAATACGTCCCGGTGGAACCACATATACGGCTTTTCCGAAGCTCCGATGTATTGATGCCAGGGCGTATACATATCCAAGTATTCGACCTTCATCTCCTTGCACATCTCTTCCATTCCCTGATAGAAAGGACTAGGCCCCGGCCATTTATCTGGGCTTGTCGAAGGCACTTGTTTTGGCAGAGCTTGATCCGGGTTGTTTTCGTCCCTCTTACGAAAATCAGTGGATACCGGACCACTCATAACCATAATCTCACACCCAACCTGCTCCCGCGCCTTCTCGATGACAGTGCGCATATACTTCAGATCTGTTACTTTCGTTCCATTGGAGATACCACCGATTATCAGCAAATCCGGATTCAGATCTTTTACATAACTTTTGAACTTTTCGTCTTGATAATAATACCGACAACCAGTGCTGCTGCGAACAGAACATATTATTTGAATTTTTGCCTTGGGATAAAGACGAGAAAGCAGGGCGTCCCAATTTGAATTGTTGGTATCGTTGATAATGGAATCCCCCAGCATGACAATACGAAGTACTTTACCCTTTTGTAAAGCTTCCATAGTTTTCGGAAGATATTTCCACCGATTGGTTGGAGCATTGAAATCCAATGGAGGAAGTGTCGCATATAATCGGTCTTGATGGAAAGCCGCCTCCTTAATACTAATCGGCCAGAGAGAGAGATCCTTGACGCTTACCGGCTTCTTATTTCTAAAATTGATCGTAATAGTTTTGGTATCTTCCCTGCCACGGAAGATTACATCGTTTTGCACCCATTCCTTGCTTTTCTCAATCGTGCCATAATCATCAGCAACAGCAAATTTATCATTACTATCGTAGTAGAAAATCGCATAATAACCTTTCTCCTCAGCTTTGGATTGAAACCGAAGCCGATAAAATCCAAAAGGACGATCTGGCAGAGGAATTTTAGGGCTGATCCACATTTCTCCCTTGTCTTTATGCCACCCTTCTGATTCAATATAGACCATTGTTCCTTCCCCCTTGGAGGGCTTGTAGACCCAGCCGGCTTTCGCAGGATCAGAGGAAAAATCAAAACTGTAAATAACTTTTTTAGCAGCTGGTTTAACGACAAAAAAGATTAAACTTCCTATCAAAAACATCATGAGTAAAAAAACTAACATAAATTTTATCATCTATTATTTCTCCATTTTTTATTTCGTTGAAGACTTGTGCAAAATGCCAAAAATCATCTTCCACTTCAATACAAACTAGTAGGCCTTTATCGTCCCAGCCAAGGACCATCCGGCAGTACCTTGAGTTCTCTCCAATCACCGACCTAACCATCAATCTCACAATGTTATCAAGTTAATGATTGAATTACCATTAATTTCATACGGGGCTAATCAAAATCCCTATTTTTCTGGTTGTTATATTTCTCGGCTCACAGAGCCGACTCTACATTTCCCCCAATCAGCATTATTTGCAAGTAATGTAGTGTCCGCTCTATGAGCGGAGTTATTAAAAAGTATTTTTTATGTTTATCACCCAATAGATAATAAAACAATCATTCAAACCTTAATTCTATTGTTCCAAAAGAATGTTTATGCCCGCAACCAGAAATTCAAGGATCAAAATAAACCACTCCGGGGTTTTGTAAGCAATACGAATTGAAGGAAAAGGGATTGAATAAGACAAGATACCCACAATAATTTACGAAGAGCCCATTATTTAGGGCATACTGTTTAATTCATAACTAACGTATTAGTAACTATTAATACTTTGTTTTTAATGTCAAAGTGCAAGGTTTTTAGCACATTTAAGCCAAAAAGCTTGCAGATGAACTTTTATATAAAGTTCATGTTTTTTATGAATCTTTAATGCGATATCACGCAACCTCTTACTTTGCAGCATGTTATCTTTAGCCTGCTAAAGGCGAAAATGCTTTAAAGCAAGATCTTACGAACCGGCTTGCCGAGACTGGAGCTTGCGACAGCAGCGTTAGCGTCCATCTCACATTAAACAGTAAGCCCTATTTATTATTCTTTCTTTTTGTTTTTTTTGACGATGAGGACATCATCGCTCCCTGTTTTACAAATTCTTTCTTACAACTCACGCACTCACGCACTCACGCACTTGCGCACTTCCCAACTCTCTTCCTCTTCTCTGCGTTCTCTGCGCCTCTGTGCCTCTGTGCAAAAATTCTTTTGGTTGCGGCTATGCCGCCCTAAGAAATCTGTGGTTGAAATTCTTCTCTTCTTTCCGTGGTTATCGGTGTAAGACCCGACCAGCGAAAGAGAGGCTGGTGGTAGGACATTACACTACGTTCCATTGCTTTTATTAAATCAAAAATAGGACTTTAAGCGTTTTTCAGTTCTTTGATTTCATCGCGTAGAGTTGCTGCGCGTTCAAACTCAAGAGCGGCGGCTGCTTCGAGCATCTCTTTTTCCAGCTGCTGAATTGTTTCGTACAAGTCGTAACCTGCTTCATCTTCGGCTATAATCTTCTTGTTTATTTTATTCTCAGTTATAGAATAGTAAGATAGTCGTTCATTAATATCTTTGACAATGGATTTGGGAACAATGCCATGTTCTTGATTATATTCACCCTGCTTCAAACGATGATAGTCGGTTACATCCATTAACGCCTGAATGGCATCTGTTACTGTATCCGCATATAAAATAACTCTACCCTCTACATTTCTGGCTGCACGACCTGCCGTTTGTATCAATGCTGTTTTTGAACGCAAAAAGCCCTGTTTATCTGCATCAAGTATTGCAACCAATGCAACCTCTGGAAGGTCGAGCCCCTCTCGAAGCAAGTTTATACCAATAAGACAATCAAATTTGCCTTCTCTTAGTCGACGTAGAATCTCAACTCGTTCGATTGCATCAATCTCTGAGTGCAGATATTCAACTTTCAAACCAACCTTTTGCAGATACTCAGCAAGGTCTTCTGATGTTCTTTTTGTGAGAGTGGTAACAAGTACTCTCTGTTTCTTTAATGCAAGACTTCTAATTTCTTCCATAACATCATCAATCTGATGTTTCAAAGGTCGTATATCAACAACAGGGTCTAATAGACCTGTAGGACGAATTAACTGCTGGACTGGAGGCCCTGATTTGCTGATTTCAAATGGTGTTGGTGTGGCTGACACATAGATAGTTCGTGGTGTACGTTCTTCAAACTCTTGATAATTTAATGGTCGATTATCTAGTGCTGAGGGTAATCTGAACCCATGCTCAACCAAGTTTCCCTTTCGCGCTTGATCGCCTGCATACATTGCTCTGATTTGCGGCAAAGTGGCATGTGATTCATCAATAATTGTCAAAAAATCATCAGGAAGGTAGTCTAGAAGAGTTGCCGGACAAGACCCGGCAGGACGTCCACTCAAATGCCTTGAGTAATTTTCTATTCCGCTGCAATAACCAATCTCATTAATCATCTCAAGATCATACATTGTTCTTTGTTGAATACGTTGAGCCTCAAGTAGTTTATTCTCTTTCTGCAATTCCTGTATACGTTGGGTTAATTCATTCTTTATGCTGATAATTGCCGGGCGAAGTTTTTCTTTTGCCATAACAAAATGTTTTGCAGGAGATATCATTACTCTAGGTATAGTCGACGTCGCATTTCCTGTCAGTGGATTAAATTCCTGAATTCGATCAATCTCATCACCAAAGAATTCAACTCTAATTCCCATCTCATTATATGATGGAAAAATATCTAGTGTATCCCCTCTTACGCGAAATGTTCCGCGCTCCGGTTCATAGTCATTTCTAGTATACTGTATATCAACTAACTTGTTCATTATCTCATCACGGTCACACAGATCCCCCACTGAAAAGCGAACAGCCATATCCATATAGTCTTCAGGAGAGCCCAACCCATAGATACATGAGACCGATGCAATAATAATTACATCATCCCGACATAATAGTGAATTTGTTGCGGCAAGTCTTAGCTTTTCAATCTCCTGATTAATTGAGGAATCTTTTTCTATATATGTATCGGTCTGCGGAATATATGCCTCAGGTTGATAATAGTCATAATAACTTACAAAATATTCAACTGAATTATGTGGGAAAAAACTTTTCAACTCAGCATATAGCTGGGCTGCCAAGGTTTTGTTATGAGAAATAACTAGTGCTGGTTTACCATATTGTGCAATTACATTTGCAATTGAATATGTTTTGCCAGATCCGGTTACACCTTGAAGTGTCTGATATGGTTTTCCCTCTTTGAGTCCTTGATACAAGGCTTTAATAGCTTCCGGCTGATCGCCTGTAGGCTCAAATGGTATTTCGATGTCGTATGGGGAATTCATACCAAAAACATTTGTTCAAGAGACTTTCTTGCATTTGCTTTTTCAAGTGAATTGACTCGTATAATATTCTCCGATGGCCAATAATTTAAAAGATGCTCCATACTCTCGACTGTTGTAACCCTCATACCTTTACAATATGATGGCGCTAGATTATAAACATTAAGCTTGCCTCTGTATTTTTCTGCCATACGGTTAACCAAATTGCTTTCAGTACCGATAATTACATCAGAACCCTCTTTGATATTCTCCAGCATATTGATTATCTCTGTTGTAGAACCATGAGCATCACAAAGCCTTGTTACTTCTTTGGGAGTTTCAGGATGCACAATAATTGTTGCATTAGGATACTCTTTTCGAGCTCTCTCGACATCTGAAACCTTAAAATCATTATGAACACAGCAAAACCCCTTCCAAGCAATCAGCTTGGCTTCTTGAATATCTTCAACGGTTAAACCACCATTCTTAAGCATAGGATTATAAAGCCTCATCTCTGAATCCAGTATCCCCATATCATGACAAATATTTGTTCCTAAATGTTGATCTGGCAGAAAAAGAACTTTTTTGCCCTGGTTAAATACCCACTCCAACATTTTTCTAGCATTGCCTGATGTGCATGTTGCACCATTGTTCTCTCCACATACAGCTTTGACTTCTACAGAACTGTTTACATAAACAAGCGGAATAACAACATCGCCTAGCACGGCCTGCAAAGAGGTCATAGCACCACGAACCTGATCCCCTGTCGCCATTAGAGCCATAGGACATCCCGCTGAAACATCAGGCATATACACATCCTGTTCGTCACTTGTTAATGTGTCAGCCGATTCTGCCATAAATTTTACACCACAAAATACAATTTTCTCTGCTTCTGTGCATTCTCCTGCTGTTTTTGAGAGAGCTAAGGAATCGCCCACAAAATCACAATGCTTCAAAACATCAGAACTCTGATAATGGTGCCCAAGTATAACAAGTCTTTTTCCAAATTCTTTTCTTATTTCTTCTATAGTCTTCATTCTTGGTATTTCTATAAATTTATATTTTCAAATATATCCTGATATAATATCAGGTTCTGTAAAAAGTTTTATCCTCTTTTCAGAGCTATTCTTTTTAGTTCTATGTTCTAAGGTCTAAGTTTTCGAAGACACTGCCGTGAGCATGTATAAGCTCTGCTTGTTTTATAAACCTAGGGCGTTGCCCTAGGCTATTATATTACGGGCTGTCAGCCCATTTTGGTCATCAGAGACGATGAGCCTCCCGCTTGAAACTCTAATTTAACCGTTAACCTGCAATATTCATGTGGAAGAAGGACCCCCTCCCTCCTCGCAAGCTCATCCACCTCCCCTAAACAGAGGAGGAACACTTGCAACGAAGATCGTTACATTACCTTTTTCGGCGATAATTACTTGCTGTCACGCAGGTGACTCACCGCTACAGATTATGACGATGAGGACATCGTCGCTCCCAGCCTTACAAAACAACAACGATTTGCAAGTTTTTAGGTAGCATAAGCTTCCAGCTTGTAGGCGTTTTCACCTGCAAGCTGGAACCGTTCGTTACATTTCTCCCGTGCCGAAGCGACACGGCTACAGATGGTTCAATGACCCTGAACTCACACTTTTGAATACTGGTTTACCATTAAACAAAGAGCTTGCTCATTCAGACCCACGGAGTGAAACTGTATACTATACACTATAGACTGTGCACTACGAGCAGAGCGAGTTTTCTATCTAACAAACTAACCATCTAACTAATTATTATTTATTTGATTGAGGTGCAAGAGGAGCTGCTAAGTGTCCATTAAAGAACTCTATAATGTGACCTTTTTCAACCAACCATGACAACGATGCCACAACCGATTTCATCTCTTCTTCACTAGGCTGAAGTGCTTCAAAAAGGTCTTTCCTTGTACTCCCTGGATGATCGTTAAGATAAGCTAAAACTTTAGCAATGTCTTCAACTGCCGTGGCCGGATCCAGATAATCGGGAACGATTGATGAAATAAACTGCTCTTTTAATCCGGCCTTGAATGCATGAAGATGCATATGTTTAAAAGCAGCTCTTAAAGCAAATGAAAGATATTTAGGCATCTTTGACTCTCTTTGCCAACGATTTCTAATGCGCACTTTCAAACCTCTATCCTCCAAACTCTTTGCTACCTTACCCGTAATAATAACTCTGTTTGATTTGAGAATCTGTTTTTCAGCAACGACATCATTAATGTATGTGTTAGCCTCCATCCATGTAAATTCTTTGTCATCTTTGCTACTCTTTAATTTATAAACAGTAACAGTTCTGCAATCTTCTTTCCACTGATTAATATCCTCTTCGTCATGACTAACTTCAATTGTCTTAGAATATTCCTCGAGAGGCATATCGCTAAACCTTGATTGATAAACATGCATAAGTTTGTCATGATAAGTGTGGTGGTTGGTTGGTCCAAGAAGTGTTCCAGAGAGAACACATTTAGCAACGCATACAAAGTTTCCTGTCGGAGCATCTTCAGACTCTTTTGTCTCTTTATCGAAGAAGTCATCAAAATGTTTTTCCTGTAGATGCGCAAGAACTTTTGAATAGTCAGTAGAGGCAACCCCACATAGTTTACACTGAAATAGATTTACTGTTGGTATTTCAGGATCATCTGATTTCCTTGCCTGTACTTTTACAGAGTGAAATTCAGGGTCAGAAAGAAAAAATGCAGCAAGATCCATTAATGGATATGCTCTTCTAGTCCCCTTTATTTTCTTGACTACCGCAACAAGATGACGTTGTTCAGGCAAAAAAGACACTTCAACATTTGGTAATTCCACAAATTCTGAAACAGTTTTATTTACATATGCAGGTTTACGAAAAGGTTTATCATTTCTTTTAAACTCACTTTTGTTAAAACTGCGCTGAACATGTTTTTTCTCTTCTGTACCACGGTCTTCATATTGATTTTGAGCCGGTGGTTTTCTAGCCCAGTCTGGTACAAAATTTAAATCAAGTATTAAATCCTTATCTAGTGAGTTCTGATCATCCATAAAATATTTTCCCATTTTTATATTTTAGTTAGTTTAACAAAACAGTAATTAAATATATGCCATCTTTATATTAAATTAAGCATGCATAAAATCCTGAATCTCTTAGGAATATTTAACTATTCAATATTTCCTACTTACAATTTTTATATTATAGTACTACAAAGCAATAAAATCAACAATTATTGAATCATAATTAAAAAAAAGTTGTATTTTATATGTTTCTATATTATATTGGACGAAATAAATTGAAAAAGGACATAATGAAATCGCACACATTAGCTTTATTTAGAAAACTGGCAAACTGGTCATCTAACAATCGTTTTTTCTATTTTGTTAACTCTTTTATATTATTGATTATGGTTCTTCCCTTTGTAAGCAATTTGGAGAGTAAACCACTGATAACAACTATACTGATATCAATATGGATTGTTGTTGGAATATTTTCATCAGAGTTATCAAGTGAAAAAATAAAGATTGCAAGAATTTTAGGCATTCTAACACTTATGTCAACTTGGTTGTTCTATTTTATGCCACATATCAAATGGACTTCCGTTTTTTCAGTTATAGTAACTTGTCTATTCTTTGGATCAATTATAATTGGTTCAATTAAAGATCTAATGAAATCTGAAAAAGTTTCAATCAACTTAGTATCTGCTGCAATAACGGTATATATAATGATTGGTTTTCTTGGTGCAATGATATGCCGAGCCATGCAAATAATAAACCCAAGCGCTTTTTATCTTGGAGATATGAAAACCGACATGGCAACATTCTTATATTTTAGTTTTATCACAATTACAACAGTAGGCTATGGCGATCTACTTCCACAAACTGTACCTGCTCAATTTCTGGCTATGTACTTAGCTATAATCGGACAACTATATCTGGCTGTAGTTATGTCAATAATCATAGGTAAATACCTACATGCCAAACATTCAATAACCGAAGAAATTATAACACCCGATGACAAGAAAACAGCTTATACAGACAGAGACTAACAAGATAATTGCAGAGGATTTAATGGTTGCTACGGGGCTTTTCTCTCGAGCCATCGGACTGCTTGGCAGAAAATCTATAAATACTAATTTTGGAATTATGTTTCCAAAATGCAGGTCTATTCATACACACTTTATGATGTTTCCAATAGATATAATATTCGTTGATGATAAAACCTGCATAACAGAATTGTTCGAGAATCTCAAACCATGGAAAATCCTTATTTCCAAAAACAAGGAGTCATCCCACATTATAGAGATGACGACAGGAACGATAAAAAGGTCTAACTTAACAATAGGTAGCCAACTTGAGTTAAAGTAAAACTTAATATTTATGGCTCTGTCACGGTTTCCGTGGGTGAACCTAATTTTTTTTAATTCGCCCCCGCTGCCACTTTCTGCTGACGCAGAAAGTGTTGGCGAGGTCGTTAATTAATAATGATTAAGTAACCATGCATTTCATACATGGCTATTAATATTGAACAGCTTCCGTGCTTCGCTCTGCGAGCTACGCAGGACACGGTCGCCGTTCTAGGACTATGCAGTAGTCAAATTTTAGTAGCCCCGTATGTAATACGGGGTTAATTATAACAAAACAATACGACTCTGGAGGAGTCGAACAAAAATGACTCATCCACACAAACCGTGATAGAACCATGTTTGTGAATTCAAGAGGATACTCTAAAGTAGTAGGATTCCAAAAAGAGCCCCTATAACAAGAAAAGCTACAGGGTGCCACTTATATTTAATGTTCAAACCAATGAGACCAATAAAAAGAATAATCCTTAGAGTCAATGCCGTATCAAAAACGACAGAACCACCTACCTGCCAGACAGAGTTATCAAGAATGGTAATAACAACAGTTGCAATCAATGCACTAACAGCCGCTCTAAGCGTCATTAATATATCTTGAACAACTTTGATTCTCTCGATATGTAACATAAAGTTAGAGACAACCAGCGCAATAATAAAACATGGGGCAACCATTCCTGATGTTGCCACAACAGAACCACCAATTCCAGCAACTTTATATCCGCAGTAAGTTGCCATATTTAAGCCAATAGGACCTGGAGTTGATTGAGCAATGGCAAACATAGAAAAGAACTCATTTTCAGTTATTAACCCTGTTCCGATCATTGCCTCCTGAAGCAGTGGTAATGCCGCAAGTCCACCGCCTATAGTAAAGAAACCTATTTTAAAGAAAACAAAAAAGAGGCTAATCATGTTCATCTCCTTCTACTTTATGTTTTATCACTCCTGTAAACCAATATAATGAGCCAGCGAGAATTGATAATAACACAACATAGATGGGAGAAACCTTCAAAAACAATATTGCCACAATAACTGCGACACAAACTAAAACTGTAAAAATATTTTTAATACTTTTCTTCATCAAGCCATAAGTAATTACAGATAGTAATGAGGCAACAGCAATACGAATTCCTAATAAAGCTTTCTGTACATATACATATTGGCTGAATTGATTAAAAAACATTGCTATAATTATGATTATTACAAGAGAAGGAAGAACAATACCACAAACCGCAAAAAGAGCACCCAAGAAACCACGTCTCCTATAACCAACAAAAGTAGCGACATTTACAGCAATAATACCGGGCAATGATTGGGATATCGCATAGTAATTAAGTATTTGGTCATCTGTAGCCCAACCATACTTTTCAACAAGCTCACGTCGGAACATTGGCAACATCGCATAACCACCTCCGCTAGTGCAGATGCTGATCTTGAAAAATATAGTAAAAAGTTGTAATAATTCCTTTAGCATATTTAAGTTTCAATGAAAGCTAATACCTCAGCAATGTTTTCTAGAACTGGCTTACCAGTATTTAAAAGTCTATCTTTTGACTGATATCCCCCCGCAATGAGAATGCAATCTATTCCAAGAGCTTCAGATACTTCAACATCATGAATAGTATCTCCGACCATTAAGCAACCTTTTAAATCACAATTTAATGATTTCAACATCTCAATACCAACATCAACTTTTGAATGAGCATATATATTATCAAGTCCCGTGACACTATTCAAAAAATCATTAAGCTTATGCTTCTTTACAAGTTTGTTAAGCATGCTAGTTTCACAGGCAGAAAGAATATGCATATCAATATCATATTCTGACAGTTTTTCAAAAGTTTCAATTGTATTAATATGTAATTCAGCCTCCATAGTCTTATCCCTATAGATGTCTATAAAGGATTGAGCTACATCTTCCCAAATAACTTTTGCAAAATCAAAACCTAATACTTCATAATAATCTTTTACAGGAAAGCCAAAGACCTCCATATACTTTTGTTCATCCATTTGGGGGAGATCATGTTCCCGTAAAATAACATTCATTGCGTAAATACATGCAAAGGCATCATTTAGCAAGGTTCCGTTCCAATCCCAAATTATATTTTTGTAGCCCATATTCATAATCTTACTTCAAACATATATTCTAAAAACAGCACATTATTAACAAAGAAAAGTGCAGAAAAAATAGTTAACCAATAATTCATAAGTCCTTAATACAAAACTAATAATAAAACTTAGGTTAACATTTAAGCAGAAGACACTCAAGCTCGCAAGCAACTACAGTTAAACAACTTACGTATAAAAACGACAATACAAACAATACAAAAAAAATGTTTTAGAAAATTGTAATATAAAATTCAATAGTTGGAATTGAGTAATAAAATATCGACTAACTTAGAAACAATGCAAAGTTATTAACAAGTTGTTCACACCACGGATGTCAATAAAATTTCCTGACAATCTAACTCATTGATTATTAGGAGTTTTGCTATTTCTTCTTAAATAATTTTTTAAAGAATCTACAAATCTTCTGCCACAAAGTAGGCGTTTTCAGTTTCTCAAATCTCGAATATCCTGCCAGAAGTTCCAAAGGAGAAAAATCTTTTCTATATACATTTTCGCTAAGTTCAATTTCAAGTAGATCCTCTTCTGAAAGATTATTGATTACAATAACCTCCACCTCTTTCCAACCAAGTTTTGTTGCTGCCTGCAAACGACGATGTCCGGCAACTAACTGAAACTCATCACTAACAACTATTGGAGAGATAAGTCCATGCTTTTCCAGACTATCCATTAAGGGAACCAAGTCACCCATCTCTTTTCTTACCCTATCAATAATTGTAATATCAGAAATATTTACTTTCATCATATACCTTTCATAAAATTAATATTGAATAATACTGTTGCCAATTGTCTCTCTAAGAATAGAATTCAAAGGAACTGAATCATCTGGTGCAACAAAAAAGTTGTCAAGAAAATTTGACAATCTTAGTGCTTCACCATAAACTTCAGAACTTGGTTTAATAGTTCTTAGTAATGGAACAGCAAAGCTCTTTAAAACACTTAATTCATAGTCAAGAGAGGAGTTAAACATAATATTTGCCTCTTCCTGGAATGGATATATCCACTTTTTCTCTCCTCTCTTAACACTTGCCCATATTTCAAAAGTTTTAATAGGAGGGTGATTTCTAAAGTTATTATCTCTAATCATTCTTCTTATCAATCTGTTATCTGTGGTAGAAATTCTATTATTATTATCCAAATTAAGTTGAGTTAAAGGAGATATATATATTTTATATATAGATTTGCTATCTAAAGATTCTGTTAACTTAGGATTCAAGCCATGAATTCCCTCAATAATCACAATCTGATCATTGTTAAGTCTTAACTTATCGCCTCTATATTCCCGTGCTTTTGAATTAAAATTAAAAATAGGCAATTCAACTTCATTCCCATTACATATTTCGCTGATATGTTCGTTAAAAAGAGGTAAATCTACAGACTCAAGGTGTTCATAATCCGGCTTGCCATCAAAACCAATTGGATTCCTTTTTTCACCAACAAAGTAATTGTCTGTTGACATTGTAAAAGCAGTTATACCAAGAGCATGAAGATGGGTCTTAAGCCTTTTAGCAAAAGTTGTTTTTCCCGAGGAAGAAGGACCCGCAATTGTGACAAAACGAATTGACTGACTTTTTTGGGCAATCTTATATGCAATATTTGATAGCTGTTGTTCATGAAATGCCTCACATGTCAAAGCAAAATCGGTAAACTTTTTATCCTGAACAATCTTATTTAGGTCGCCAACGTTGGAAACATGAATAGTTTTACCCCACTTTGCCCGTTTTTCAAAAACCTTAAAAAGCTTTGGTTGACTTTTTATTTTCGGCAATATATTATGATTGTTCCTAAGCGGAATTGATATAAGAAAGCCAGAAGCCTGTTTATATAATTTAAATAGATGTATAACTTCCATGTTAATAGCAATTGGATAGTGCGCCAAATCTAGATATTTTCCACTAGTATATGTTTTAAAATATGCCATGTTTCTGAACTCAAGCAAATTAAGCTTATCTTCCATTCCCAACTCTCGAAGTTTTTCAATTCCCGTTGTATACGCAACACATTCTGAATAAATAGGTTCACTATTCTTAATAAAAACATTCACCCTTTGATAAATTGACTTTACATCATCATTAGACAAAATAATACTATTGCCATCTTTGTCAAAACAACGGGCATACAAACTTCCACTGGATGCAGAATGTTCAAGTCTAAATTTATAATCTGGGAAAAGTTCAAAAATAGCGCGAGATACTGCAAAGTTAACAGTGTTTCCATAAATTCTCCAGCCATGATGTGAACTCATAGAAAGCCAGCTTATATTACAATCTCCAACAATCTCATAATCAAGAGATTTGGGCTCATTATTAATTAACCCTGCAATAATAGGTAGTTCATCAACAACAGCTTGAACAGGTAATATGTCACTTAAGTGTGTATATTTTTTTACTATCTTGGAAGTCCCGTCATCAAATTTTACTGTAATATCACTCATAATCCTATTTTCTATATTTTTGTAGACACATATATTCTGTTAAAGTTTTATCTTCTCTTTTCACTCTGCTAGGCAATGAATTGCTCCGCTATTTGTTCAATATCCAATATCCAACAAGGACACTGGCAGGTAAGAACTTTGTTCTTATTATGTTTCACCTAGAGATATAAAATACATGAGCATAATGACATATCAGGACGGATTTTGTCCAGCACTTCCTACTGTTTATGCAGGAAAAGATTACAAAGAATACCGAGAAACACTTATAAACGTAAATAGAGCTTCCTGTTTAATGCTAGAATGCATGAGATATTGCCACTTCACTGCGTTGCAGGTGTCACACTAATAATGATTAATTGACCATGCATTTCATACATGGTTATTAATAGCGAGATCAAAAAGAGATGTGTCACCCTTTCAGGGTTAATGTAGGTTGTGGTGTCTGACCACGGGTTTACACCCGTGGCTATATGCTATCGCTCCGTTGGAGCTAAAATCAGCAACACATCGTTTAACTTTTCCATTGTCGAGCCTTAAGCTCTGTAGGAGCGACATAATGTAGCCCGTGGGTGTAAACCCAGGGAATAAAAACAAGAGCAAAGCTCATTCCTACCCACGGTAGTGTCAGGCATAGCTCGTAGGGCGAAGCATGGAGTGTATTCCTGTTTTCGACCAAACGCCCCAGAACTAAACAAAACGTCAATAGTTGCTCGAGCAAGCATGGTTTGTTTGAGTCTTTGGTCATTAAGTCCTTAGTCCTCCTTGATCTAACAACAAGAGCGTAGCGACTTCCACCATTCATCATTGGATCCCGCAATGCGGGACTAGCAAAGCTAGTGCGTTAGATATTGGATATCCCAAGGCTGTGCCTTTATTTTCTTTGATCAAGCTGTTCCCAGCGCTCAAAGGCATCGTCAATAATGATTGGCAACTCAGTTGCACGTTCTGTATATTGTTTTATAACATCCGGATCATTTTTGAAAAAGTCAGGGTCAGCAAGTTGAGTCTGAAGCTCTTCCAGTTCCATCTCATATTCCATAATACGATCCGGTAGCTTTTTCCACTCCTCGCGCTCTTTATTTGAAAGCTTCTTCTTTGCACCCCTCTGTTCAGCAACCTTCGCAGGTTTAGCTTTTTTTAATTCCTGATTCTTCTTCTGAACGAAAAATTGCCAATCAGAATATCCTCCAACATATTCATTCACTTCACCATTTTCAAAAACAATGGTTTTAGTGCATATATTATCTAGAAACATTCGATCATGGCTAACAACAAGAATTGTTCCCTGATACTCAAGAAGTCGCATTTCAAGCAGTTCCAGAGTCTCTGCATCAAGATCATTCGTTGGTTCATCAAGAACAAGAACATTGGATGCTTCAACAAAAAGCTTTGCAAGAAGTAATCTGTTTCGTTCTCCTCCAGAAAGACAATATACGGGCTGCTTAGAACGTTCTGGACTAAAAAGAAAATCTTCCAAATATGATATAACATGTCGAGGTTTCCCGGCAATATTTACAGTATCTCCACCATCTGCTAAATTTTCAAAGACAGTCTCGTTTTCATCAAGTTCGTGACGATGCTGATCAAAGTATGCAATTTCCAGCTTTGAACCATGCTTTATAGTGCCTGACTGAGGTTGTAGTTTTCCAAGTAGGATATTTAGAAGAGTTGTTTTACCACAACCGTTATCCCCTATTATACCAATTTTATCTCCACGGACTATAGAAGTTGAAAACTCGGAAAGAATATTAAGATTGTCATATGAGAAGCAGACATCCTTAGCTGTAATAACTTTTCTCCCAGAAATCTCAGCGTCGTGAATACGAATTTTAGCCTCTCCCTGCTGCTCTCTTCTGGCACGCCTATCGTCTCTAAGATCTTCAAGAGCACGAACTCGCCCTTCATTTCGTGTACGACGAGCTTTGATACCTTGACGGATCCATGCCTCTTCTTTGGCCAGTTTCTTGTCAAATTGAGCCCACTGCTCCATTTCACCGTCGATGAGCTGTTTCTTGCGTTTAAGGTATGTCGGATAGTCACATTCCCAACTAGTAAGTTTTCCGCGATCCAGTTCAAGAATACGAGTTGAAATGTTCTGCAGAAAACTTCTATCATGAGTAACAAAGAGAATACTACCATTAAACCTGGTTAAAAAACTTTCAAGCCATTTGATGCTATCAATATCAAGATGATTTGTTGGCTCATCAAGAATAAGAAGGTCGGGATCACATGCCAATGCCTTACCCAAAAGTGTTCTACGTTGCTGCCCACCTGAGAGTTCACTAAAATGCTGTTCAGGTTCAAGCATTAAAAGTGTACATAATCTCTCAACATGATGCTCTTTATCAGCATCAACGGCCCTCAAACCTTTTCTGATAAGTTCTGAAACAGTAAACTCGTCACAATCAGTTGGCACATTTTGAGGTAGGTATGATACAACTAGAGATACTGAACGAATAATCTTACCGCTATTAGGCGTGAATTCATTATTGAGTATTTTAAGAAGAGTTGATTTGCCCTCGCCATTACGACCAAGCAGACCAACTCTCTCATTTTTGCCAATAATCAGACTAATATCATCAAGTAATATTGGTCCTCCAAAAGCCATTGATAAATTTTGACAATTAATTAAAGACATAAGATTAGTAAATGGTTAATAGTTAATAGTTAGTAGTTAATAGTAAATAGTAAATAGTTCACTTCGTGGATAGGAAAAAGAAAATTGTTAATGCTTGATAGTAAATAGTAAATGGTTAATAGTTAATAGTTAGTAGTTAATAGTAAATAGTAAATAGTTCACTTCGTGGATAGGAAAAAGAAAATTGTTAATGCTTGATAGTAAATAGTAAATGGTTAATGGTAATCCGCCTTCGCAGTGCCTACGGCGCGACAAGATGGTTGATAGGAAAAGGACATATAGCCAAATCACTTGCGACTTAATGCATTTACAATCTTATAAATAATAAGCTGTTTCACAGCACAAGTAATTCAGCATTCTGTTGAGTCAGAAACTAGTCTAGCAGTTCATCTGGCGGCCTTGAACATTTCAGTTCACAATTCATATGTTTCTCAATCTCAGGAATTATGAATGATTCATCTTCACATGCAAATGAAATTGCCTGGCCTTTTTGTCCAGCTCTACCTGTTCTACCAATTCTATGAACATAATCATTAGCTTCATATGGTAATTCAAAATTAACTACATGTGTGATTTCATCAACATGAATTCCACGTCCCGCAACATCGGTAGCAACAATAACATTTATATCACCAGCTTTAAAACTATCAAGTACTGATATACGCTTCTTCTGAGGCACATCGCCTGATAGCATTTCATTCTTAATGCCAGCTCTTGATAATTTTTCTGAAAGCTTTCTTGTAGTACTCTTTCTATTTGCAAAAACAAGTGTTTTGGTGCACTTCTCGCTTGCCAATAGTTTTTTAAGTATTCCTAATTTTTGATCAGAAGTAACTAAATATATCTGCTGGTCAATATTATCTACCACCAGATCATCCGTTTTATCTTCAATAACAACCTGTTCTCTCATCCACTGAGATGCAAGATTAATAATATCTTTTGAAAGAGTAGCACTAAAGAGCATAGTCTGGCGCTTATCTTTATGCGGTGTCTTATAAATAATTTTTTTGATATCCTGAATGAAGCCCATATCAAGCATTCTGTCTGCTTCATCAATAATCAAAATTTCAACCTTGCTTAGATCAATATCTTTGCTCCTTGAAAATCCAAGTAGACGTCCCGGTGTTGCAGCAACAATGTCAACGACTCTGGTCTGAAGAAACTTCTGTTGCTTGTTAAGATCCATACCGCCATAAACAGCAAAAGATGTACAAGGCATATGTTTACCAAGCTTCTGGGAATCTTTGCATATCTGAATGCATAGTTCCCTTGTAGGAGCTAGAATCAAAGCTCTAGGTTGACCTTTCGCCCTTTCTCCGGATATTCCATTTCTCCAAAGCAGTGTTTGAATTGTCAATAGAAATGCAGCTGTTTTTCCTGTTCCTGTAAGAGCTTTTGCACAAACATCTTTTCCAGCAAGTGAATGAGGCATTGCCATTGCCTGAATTGGTGTACAATACTGAAAATCATTATCAGCAATACCATTCATAAGGCGCACAGGAAAATCAAAATCATGAAATCTTACTTCACCCTCTTTTGGCTCAACAATATAATTATCAAGCGTCCATGTATATGGTTTCTCAGGATCTCTAGATTTTTCAGGCTCTCTAGCCTTTCTAGGTTCTCTAGATTTTTCAGGCTCTCTAGCCTTTCTAGGTTCTCTAGTTTTTTCAGGCTCTCTAGCCTTTCTAGGGTCTCTAGTTTTTTCAGGCTCTCTAGCCTTTCTAGGGTCTCTAGTTTTTTCAGGCTCTCTAGCTTCTGCAGGTTCTCTAGCTTTCCTAGGTTCTCCAGCTTTTTTAGGCTCTCTAGGTTGTTTAGGCTCTCTAGGTTTTCTAGGTTCTCTAGGTTTCCTAGGTTCTTTAAGTTTTCCTGAAGGATTTGTTTGTTGATTGTTTCTTTGATCTGAGGAATTATTATCCTTATCAACTTTTACTTCAGGTCTGTTTTTTTTATTTGACGGTCTCTTAGAAAATGGTTTTCTATTATCTCTATTTTTACTAGTACCATTTTTAGTTTTTACATCATCATTTAAAGATTTACTTTTAAACTCTTTTTCTGCTTCTTTATTCTCTTGGGCAGGTATTTCTCTTTTGCTCTTATCATTAGATTTAATTCCGGATTTTCTGGATGTTCCAGGCTCCCAGACTTCTGTTTCTTTAACTTGTATGTAACTATCACTATTTTTTATTCTCTCTTTTCTAGTTGCATGCTTAACAGGAGTTGTTGATTTATTTTCACCGGTTTCATCTTTTTTTGATAAGATTTTATCAAAAAACTTTTTAATCATTATATTTTCCTATTTTAAATATAGGCAATTATTCCAGCCTATATAACAAATCAAAGTTTTAATTAATGTATTAATTTGACTTGAACGGACTCTCATCACCCAACACGTTTTTTTAATCTCTTCTCAACGGGCAATGAGATTTCCTTGTTTGTTTATCAATTATCAGGAATCTAAATAGTGCTTACTGTTCAATTCATAACCTGCGTATTAACAAGGTGTCACGAACCGGCTTGCCGAGACTGTAGCTTGTGCTACAGTCTCGAAGCGTCCAATCTCACATTAAACAGGAAGCTCTAATATAGAACCAAATAATTTTATTATATTGTGATTTACTCCAAAATCATTTTAATGGAGATTTTCAAACTGTATACATATCTTTGAATGTATATCTGTATATGTCTTAGATATTCCCGTGCAAAAAACTTTTTCCACACGATATGATAAATAAAGACTTTTTGTTGTATAAAAAAAAAGGCCGTGAGATAATACATATCCACAGCCTCTCTTTTGAAAGATTTGCAAAGCAAACTTTTTCCAATTATCGTTTTGAGAACTGGAATCTTTTTCTTGCACCAGGCTGACCTGGTTTCTTTCTTTCTTTCATTCTAGCATCACGTGTTAAACAACCACTGTTTTTTAACACATCCTTGAATGATGGATCTGCAACAACTAGAGCTCTTGCAACAGCATGACGCAGAGCGCCTGCTTGACCAGCTATACCACCACCACCAAGGGTACCTGTGATATCATACTTATCCATTGCATTTGTCAACTCTAAAGGTTGCTCAATGTATTTTCTTAAAGCTTCACTTGGGAAGTAATCTTCCATTCCGCGCTTGTTAACTTTCCAATCACCGGAACCTGCTTTAATTCTTACTCTTGCTACAGATGTCTTACGACGACCTGTTGCGTAATATTCAACTGTTTTTTCAGCCACTTTAATTCTCCAAATATGTTTTGTTAACTATAGAACAGTTACTTTTTGTGCTGTATGTGGATGTTTAGAACCTTCATAAACTTTTAATCTTGTGATTATTTGTCTGCTCAGGTTGTTGTGTGGCAACATTCCTTTAACAGCAAGTTTAATAATATCCTCAGGATGACGCGCACGTAAATCCTTAGCAGGCACGTCCTTCAACCCACCTCTCCATCCAGTATATGTTTGATAGATTTTCTTCTCTTCTTTGTTTCCTGTAAATCTTACTTTCTCAGCATTAATTACAATAACAAAGTCACCTGTATCTACATGAGGTGTATATGTAGGCTTATTCCTACCTCGCAAAATATTTGCAATTTCAACAGCAATACGACCAACAGTCTTATCCTCGCAATCCACGAGGAACCACTGACGCTCAATATCTGCTTCTTTTGGCATAAATGTTTTCATTATTTTTCGAAACCCTTTTCTATTCCTTTTCCAAATTAAAAGACTGCGTAAGTTAACGAATACTCATCAATTTGTCAACATATTATTTGATATTTTCTTCTTTTTCTTTAGTAAAGAGAATCCTTGTTTTTCTGGTTGAGGACATAAATGTGCATTTTAATCAATAAAATCAGCATTTTAAACAGATAAATATCCCCCATTGGGTGATATTTATTAATTTTCATTTTCGACGGTCAACGCCCGTCGCTACAGCATGAATCTGCAGTTTTAGGGTTGTTTTGCAAATTGCCACCTGTA
>Ga0209414_1000265_pt1 | contig 24441 bp, 23 predicted proteins | sample LakVidmifraction_4_FD_181154 | JGI IMG/M metagenome (GOLD analysis project Ga0209414, IMG submission 181154) | Hypersaline microbial communities from Lake Vida, Antarctica - Brine Hole Two &gt;0.2 micron (SPAdes) (version 2) | ecosystem: Environmental > Aquatic > Non-marine Saline and Alkaline >...
GAAAGCGCCAGCCTCCAGCCTCAGGCTCCAACATTGCTAGATCGGAGACGGCCTGCTTTAGGTCATAAGGTTCTGTAGCAGGCCAATCTGCAAACGGGTCAGGAAGAGCCATCGTCAACAACTTTCTCGCAGTAGAAACATTTGGAAATCAATTGCTGATGCTTAGAGCACCAAGTCTTGGCTATGATAGTTGGAAGATCATCAAGACCTTTCTTCTTGGACCTAGAATCGCGTCCAAGAAGAATGTCCTCTAACTTCTGGAACTCATCTTGAACCTTTTCTACCGAATCACTCATTGCTTGTTGTGTTGACTCTTCAAGTTTCGCGAGACCGTCAGCAACGGCAGACTCTACTCGCTCGTCACACCGATCCTCAATCATCTTTTCAACTTCTGACTTAAGGTTCTGAATCTCCTTAAGGGTCCGCTTTAGATCGGCTAGAATGAGGTTAGCCTCAGAGTTTGCAGCCTTAAGCTCTGCTATCTTTTCTTCTGGGACGCGGCTGGACATTCTAGTCATCGTCGGCCTCCTGACCGGCGAGCATGTTGTGTATCGGTTCCAACGGATCATCCTCGGCGTCGTACGCAGCGGCGTCCGCTTTGGTCGTAGCGATCAGCACCTTCCCCGTCAGTACGGCATCAGTAGTCCTAGAAACCTCAATCTGTGAGTCAAGGTCACGGATTATCTTAATTCTTCCGTCTTTTGATCTTGACTTTATGCGAAGTCTTAAACCACTATTATTCGACATGGCTGTCAACTACTGACATAAACTGTTCTTGAACTGTAGGCTCAAGGAAGTCTGCAATCGCCATACGGTAAGCCTCTTTCATTGAGAACCATCGTGTAGCACGAACAACCTTGAGCTGAGGACGAATCCCCCAGGTAATAGGAAGCGTGTCCTCTTCGCACAGAGCGCGAATGTCTTTCGCAATTCTCATAACTGAATCGAGAATGTCAACGTCAACAGCGTAATTGTCGTGAGCACAACGGGTCACGAGAATCTCTCGCTCCAGCCTTTCAGGAGGCAGGGTGAAAGTGATGTGCATAAGACGGTTAGCATCAGCGTCACTGATCTCATGGGTGCCAACGTTCTTCGAGTCCCAGGCAGGGTTCATTGCAACCAATGGGTAGCAGTGTTCGTGCCTGTCCCGAGTCTCGCCGTCATTCTGGTCCAGCACCAATTGCTTGCTGTTGTCAAACATCGGACGAAGGTACTGGAACACGTCAGGAGGGCCAGTGTTCGGCTCGTCAACAACTAGAACGCAAGCGCTAGACCAGGCCTTGGTGACACGACCGTCCTGCCAGTAGGTGCCCTTCTCGGGACTATACCTCATAGAGCCTGCAAGGTCTTCGATCTCGCTGGAGCCCGTAACGCTGATGCGAATGAATGGCACCTGCATAAGCCAAGCCATGTGACGACCGAACTCCGTCTTACCTACACCTGACTGACCCCAAGCTCCAGGAGTCTCGTCTAGTTCCCTCCATAGAACGGAGACCTTGTAGACGTAAAAGCCGAAGTCAACATAATCCTCGGGGTGCTCGTCGTCACCTGTCTTAGGGATATGAGCCTGCTCTTGCTCGGTAAAAAAGTCCCGACGGAAGATCGGCAGCAGCGTGGCGTTCCCAGTATTGGGGTCCTCCACCTTTCGCCAAGCCCGAATCCCGCCAGACTCATCCTCGTCGGAGACTTCATACTCAGTCTCGTGAAGGGTTGGGTCAACCGAGTGCAACTTCATCTGCTGGTGATACTTTACAGGATCGGTTGACAGCGTGAAGTCAGCAGAGTATTCGGGAAGCATGACGAGTCCGTTTGTATTGGTACGAACTCCGTTCAGCCCAGCGCTTCTTTCTTCGCAGTCACGCGCCTCGAACGTCATTCGACTCGGGAGAATCAGATTACCCTTGGCCGAACAAAGTCCTACTCCAAAGCCTAGGTCTTTAGCGACAACCTGCTCGCTTACGAAGTGCTCACAGAGTTGGCAGTTCCGAACGTTTTCCTGAGATGTCTTTCGGTTGAACTGAAGAACTTCAGGGTCTGGGAAAGTGACCTTGAACCTGGCCTCCGACCAATCGACAGAGTTGGGCCGATCCTCGCCGTGAGACGAACAAGTCTTAGCGATAGCCTGCGCCACCTCTTTGCGCTGCTTGTCGGTAGTATGAGCCGAACCAATCGGCTTCCCGAACCTAGCGCATACTGGAGCGCCAATGTTCTTATTGAAGAACGTTTGCGACTCTTGCGGCGTCAGGTAAGAAGGGCAGGTCAGGCACGACTTTTCTGGCCCGCTCATCAGAGACCCATTATAACGAGGTTGTTCTCAATCATCATAACGCACTCCTTTGTCAGCGAGAGGCGTGCCTGAACCTTGCGCATGTCCTGCTCTTCGGCAATCATGCGCGCCTGGTTCTCGATGGACTCAGCACACTGACGAATGTTTCTTTTTGCATGTGGTATTTCTTTCATAATACTCCCCTATCGGGTTGACTTGTTGCGACGAACCATATCGTCGTGAGTGTCGAGGTGAATGGAGCAGAGGTTAACATGTGCTCCACCGTACCATACGGTCTTGACTGGAGTCAAGCCACAGTCAGAATGGAAACAGACCTTGTAGATCAATTCGGGATACCAGTTAAGCCTACCGTTCAGCGCTGACAGGTCATCAACAATTACGGTGTAGTCTTGGCAATGCTGACGCATGAGTCGTCTGACTCGCTGGACTCCCATCATCAGCCATAGACGGGGCTCTTCAGGGTGGGAGACAATAACTGGAGTAAGTTGTTCGTGATGAAGTCCCGAAACGTTAAAGTTTGCCAGCTCTTGTCTGTTTGCATCTTTCCAATCGCCAAGAGGCACTTGAAACTCTATGGCAGTGAACGGACCACAGGGAACTTTTCTGAACCGTGAGCCTTGAATTCGATTCGGTGCTGAGAGTTCTTGAATCGGTTCGTCAACGCGAATAAAGGGTACCGGCTCGATATACTCTTCAGTATTCCTGCGATCTTCGACATGCATATCTACAATTTTCATTGCACACCTGCATAGGTAAACCAGACGGCGATGATGACTGCGAGCAATGTGATTAGCGTGCTTATACATGCCCACGTAACCAAACCCCGACCGACCCGAAGCAAACGGTAGGCACGCGGTGTGAGGCCGTATGCGGCACGCTGGGGCGGCAGGATGGGTCGTCGGATCGGGGTATTCATTCGATTACCCGCGTGATGGTGACAACGGAGCACTTTGAAACGAGAAGCTCTCCGTCTGGCCAGTCAATTCTGACTGTACTTGGATGCTCGTTAACGCGAGTAACTTTCGCCCCTATGCCGGTAATGACATCACCAACACAAACCTGGTAAGCTCGAACCATTAAGACCTCTCGGCCATTAGCCTCGGATTGCGCCCTCATGGAAAGGGTGGCGAGTTTGGAGAGATCGTTCGCACTTAGCCACCACGCAGAACCTGTTTTTCTTTTACCGTCCGTGTCTAGGACTAGAACTGCACCCTCTGTGTTCAGCTTTATGTCGATGTTTGTAGTCACTTGGCTGCCTGCTTACATTCTCGTAGATCGGATGGGAAGTCTGTTTCGTTGCCGATTGCTTCCATAGCGTCAGCTGTTCGACCTCTGATCTGACGAAGCTCGGTATCTAGTGCGTTGATCGCAGTGAATTCTCCTAAAGATATAGCGAGACGAGATTCAGCATAGATGTTGACAACACGGCTCTGGCTAATAGCAATGCGTTCTGAAGCCTTGGCTTGAATGGCTGCTGACTTAGCAACGGCGAGACAAGCGTCGGGCACCACCATTACGACCTCCGCTGGAGGCCTGATTACTTTTGTTATAGTCTCTGTATCTCCCTTGACGTGGATAACTTTGTACTCGGTTGGCTTGTCGATGAATGTCTGGGCGAGTGCCCCTCCGACTAGCATAGTGAATGCTGTATAGACGAGGAGGCCCTTGCCGTTCATCGGATGCCGGGGTAAAAGACCCCGGTCTCTTCATTGACATGCTCTATGATCTCTCTCCAATGCTTCTCGCATTCAGGCCCGATGGAATAGTAACGGCTGCGCTCGTCGGTCAGTTCGCGGCCACAGGATGAACAGCGGCCTAGTTCCTTGCCGTAATTCATAGCCGAAGTCATGGGGTCTGCACAGGCGATAAACAGCGCCATATCGAGCTTGTCGTTGGACTGCTTGAACCAAACGCTACCGCTCGGGTAGATCGTGATGAAGTCCTGGTACCAGTCGCTGTGCTGTGTCTGGATTACTAGGCAACCGTTCAGCCTACCGCGCTTTGGGCGAGATACCCTGATGAAGGTGAACGGGGTGTCAGTGTCGGGACGCGTTGCGTAACGGCCATTCTTGAGGTTCTCTACCATTGCTCGCGGGACGTTCAGCGACCATGCTGGAGGGTCGGTCTTGATAGTGGGAACAGACGCTCTGGCATTGTCCGCTCGGCGCTGATTGGATTGAGCATGTGGCCCGTTAGCGCAGAAGAACACGCCGCGAGGACCAGAATGATATCCGTGGCAGTGACCACACTTGACTGAGCTGCGTGAAGGATTGTACGGCGGATTCGCCATGATGTTCTCCCTGTCGGGTTGGGTGGGTGGTGATGCAATGATAGCATCACCTTGCTGCTGGTGTAAAGCTTTACTTTGGTGACTAGACTGTCACCCTCTACCGCCTCGGCGTGATGCAAGAGCACGAGTCACTGGACCTTGCAGAATCGGTAGAGGGCTAGTCCGGGAGGTGGGGTTTGAACCCACGCATCTCCTGCTTATAAGGCAGGGGCCTTTACCTACTTGGCTACTCCCGGTTCACGGTTAATCTTGTCTTGATTAAACTGATACATTCTAGAGCATTCTCTGGAACAACTTGTGGGATACTTTCCTCCCTTTACAAGGTGAGTGACTCGCCTCTCTCGGGTAAAGGTTACATTGCAGTTTGGGCACACGAGATCTACCATTGCCCTACCCTTGCCGCTTGCTTTCTTTTTATTATCAGCGGAAGAGAGGATCTGAAGATTCTCTAACGAGTCATTGAGTTTATTGTTGTCCTCATGGTCAACCTCTTCTGACCTTTCCAACAATCGCCCTAGATGCATAGACATTAGATATCTTGCGTAACTCGTTGTGGTTCTCCCATTAGGAGAAACAAGTTGCACGAAACGTCTCTGTTCTTTTGCGTGAATATAAGGACCGTAAACTCGGTAACCTTCGTATGGGTTTGTCATAGAAGTGATTCTATCATAATCACATTGCTCTAGTCAAGGATGACTTCTTCTGCTCTAACCAGCTGAGCTAACGGGCCGTGTGTTGCATGGCGGAGTCAGGGTTATCTCGTCTAAACCTGATGTACTAACCTCGCGGCATGTAAGGCTTTCCGTTCAGGCATTCTAACCTTTTGCCCTGACTCCTTTAAGATGAGCGGCAGCTGTCTGATTGTGTGAGACCGCTCGTTACGTTATCGCTGTGGACTTGCACCACGCTGCAGTCTGTGACTGCAGTTTCATATCCCGCTCGCTACGCGACACGGACAATAACGCCTTGAACCTTTTTGTTAGGTCATTCTCTGCACCTGTAGTGCAGCACCAACCGCCTGGAAGATGTATCCAGACGGATGATGCTAACCCACAGGGGGCTAGCCTGTTCGGTACGGACGCAGCGGCAACTCCACCGTACCGAACAGGGGACTAGGCCTTGGCGACTCGACGCGGGCCGGACTCGCCCTTCTCGATCGGGACGACACCCTCAATGGTGCAGGTGCCTCCGCCGCTCGGGAACAATCGAGCGCTGATCGCACCCTGGCTGGCATTGCCGGTGGGATACTCCGAGGACTTGAAGTTGGCGACTTCGGAGACCTTCAGGGTCTTGCCGGACTCTTCGGCGCTGAATGCCTCGATGATGTGCTTGGCAATGTCACCTCGGGGACCAGAGCCTCCCGACTGACGACCTCCACCGGACGCCTTGCCGGTGGCCAGCTTGAAGGCTGATCGGACGATGGGGGACACCTCGGGAGCGTCAGGCTTCGTCTCGCCATCGGGAACCTCGGCGTCGAGCCAGGTCTTGTAGTTGGCGACCTGCTCGGCCAACTCGGCAACCTTCGAGTCAGCCTGGTTGCTCCACTCTCCGCTGACCTTCTCGGGGACGTTGCCTTCGACAATGCCCTGGGCCAGTCGAAGGGACGCAACACGCTGCACAAAGGCAGTCGTCGGATCGACAGGCGCGCTCGAGGTGGACTTGCTGCCGCTCGTTGCGACCAGCGACTCGCTGACCATGCTGTACGCTCGGGCCAGGGGACCATCGAGAGCCTGGACTGCTGTGAGCATCTGCTCCTGTGCCCACTTTTTGCCCGCGTTCTTGGCCTTCACGCCGTCGAGATCGTTGTAGGCAGTCTTGACGGAAGCCAGAGACTCTTCGGCCAGAACTCCGGTGGCTTCGTCTCGGCTGGCAACAACGAGCTCGATCACGGACTGGAAGGGAGCCAGGTCGATCGGCGCCTCCTCGGTGGACTCGACAGGCGCTTCAGCCTCGGTAGTATTCTCGGTCACGGTGATCTCCTCGGTGGGGGCTTCGGTCGAGTTGACCTCGGCGGTGTCGGTGGACTGGCTGGACTTGGTTCTGCGGGTCTGACGGGCCACGATGGGCTCCTTCGGGTTGGTTCGAACCGATCGGTTCGGGTTGGTTGTCATGTATGACGTTACAGGTTCGAAAACTAGTTGTCAACATGTTTAGCGGAATCTTTTCGAATTGTTTCGAATCGAGCCGCTGTGACGTTATCGGAACGTCGGGTACTGCTTTGTAACGCTCCCCGTTCGGGGTTGTGGTGAATCTGCCTGGTGGGGCAACACGAACCATACCAGAACGATACGGATCATGCAATCCCACCACAGGGTCAAGACATGCGCGGCTCCACCACTGCAGGCTTATGTCCTACCAATCGTAGCGCTTCGCTCATTCCATCGAGGACCAGGGCTGCTTCTCGCATTGTGCCGTATCCGTGACCTCCTACAGGCGAGCAGCCTCCGGAGGTTGTGGTCTCGATTCGGTAGCCGCCATAGGCTCCAGCGATCTTGAGGGCACCTTCGGTATTGTATGAGATCTTTTTAGGATCAGGGAATCCTAGAAGCCTGTTCACATTGTCACACTTTGCATTGAGCACTTCTCGTGTCATTCGGTTACTCATTGTGGTCTCCCGTTCGGGTTGTGGTGGATTGTTCGCTTGGTGACTCAACACCGAGCATACCATGTCAGTACGCTCGATGCAAACCCACCACAGGTTTAGTCTGAGAACCTCTCGAGGTGAGGCGAGGTAATGTTTGTCTGTCGGACTAGGTGATCGTTGAATCTGACGCGCATCCTGGTGTAATCGTCAGCCTTCTGCCAGCCAGGGTAATTCATCATCCTGACTAGTTCTACCTGGCCCGATCCGGGCTCGTAGCAGGCCAGGAGCGTGTCGCGGAGCTCGTTGCCTACTCCGAACACATAGCGGAGGGTCGTCTTTCCTTTGCGCGATCCTCGACGGCGCTCCTCGTTGGGCTTGGGCTGGCCTCCGGGGTAGTCCTCCAGATTGGGAAACTCTGCCAGGGCGCTTCGGGTTGCGGATCGAATCGCGCTGTTGACATCTCGGGTTGTAAGGTCGGGCCTGAGTTTGAAGATTCTGGCGCTCATTGTGCTGCCTCGATCTTGAACACGTACAGCGCGCAGGCTTCGGACACGTACACAAGGCGAGCCTTGTGAGGCTCCGTTATGTCAAACTGCGTATCTGCAGTTTCGGTAACGTACTCCCCGAGCGCTTCGCGCCAGTCTTCGGAAGTCTCGAACTCTCCGAGGTAGGGCGAGCCGTGTGTCGAGAGCGCTTGGTGATGCTCGTATGTTCCCTCATTAATGTACGTCTCGGCAACCACGCTGCCTCCCTCGTCTACGACTACTGATGCAATAATGCTGACCATGGTATTCTCCCCTGTTGGGCTGGATGGATACTTGGGTTGTTTCTAGGTACAACATAGACTGTATCAGAAGGATACAGACTATGCAAGAACTAGAAGCCTAATTCTAGAAGCCTAATTCTAGAAGCCTAATTCTAGAAGCCTAATTCTAGAAGCCTAATTCTAGAATCACGAATCAAACAGGACAATGTTGTCAGGTTGCAGGTCTACGGTAACTCCGATCACACTGATTGTGTTGGGCTGCGCCCAGGATGCTTTGAATGTCAGTTCTCCGTCTGTGTTGTTGATTGTGACATAGGCGATCTCGTTGTCATGGTCTCGTACATTGTGGATCACGATGGCTGGCAGCCCGAGGAAGTCGATCACGAGGCCAGGGATCAGGTCGAATGAGCATACTAGGTTCTTCATCAGATATAGTCCTCTTCTAATTCTTCGCTCCATGAATCGAATACGGATTCTGCTTCGGCAAAGTCAGCCCTAGCGTTCTCCTCGTTGAATGTTGAATCGAGCGGGCCGTAAGACATTGCCCAGATTAGGCCGTTGTCGTCCTGGCGAGTGACGTACCAGCCCGGCTCGGGAACATAGTGAGACTCCATCATTCCAATGGGAACCATGTGCTCATTGACAATTCCGCTAATCAGACTATCGTCGAGCTGGACAATCTGAACGAAGCCCACAGGAGCGTCTACGTCACCTGTGTAGTCCTCGGCATCATCGAGGGTGAGGTACTTGAAGAACGTGTCGAGGATGGAATGGCAGAAACCGCTGCTGCGCTCGTAGTATGCTGGATTCTGGGTGCTTGGCATTGTGTAATCTCCCTATCGGGTTGTGGTGGGTTGTTTCTAGGTACAACACAGACAGTATCATAGAGATACGGACTATGCAATAACTAGAATCATCTGTATTGTCTCCAGTCTGTGTGGAAGATCATGTCTAGGAAGAAGCGCAGGTTGAATCGGAAGTCAGCCATTATGCACCGATTAGGTGCCTGGGACGAGTTACGGCGGTAAGGGTCGCAGCGGCCAGGGCTTTGTGGCCGAATGACTCGCGGAACCTGCAACAGGCTGAATTGTATGTGTTTGCATTGACTTTGTAATATGATCCGAACAGGTAAAACGTGTATTCCATCATCTTGAATCAGTGCTCCCTTATCAGGTTGTGGTGGGTTGTTTCTAGGTACAACACAGACTATATCAGAAGGATACAGACTATGCAAGAACTAGAAGCCTAATTCTCTAGTATTCTGTGTAGGCCATTATTGCAGACTTGATCGTTCGTTCGTAGGACTCGATGGCAATTCTGGCAATATCGAGCGCTCCCCAGATTGTTGGGAATAGTTCGTCTAGAAAGTCGGAGTCGTCTAGCAGTCCGTATACGTGCCACGATCCGATCAGGTTCTGTCCGATTGTGATGGAGAGGGCACCGTTAGCGGACCCCATTAGGAGGAAGTCGCAGCGATCTTCGATGGATTGTGTGACTTCTGAAACATGTTCGATCTTGGAGAGGTTGTGGTTCATGAGAGGATATCCTTGTCAGGTTGTGGTGGGTTGTTATGTTGGCTCCGATTATTGCGCGGCCAGAAGAGGGTGGCGCAATAATCGGGAATCTGTGGTATGGCAACTACTACGGAAACAACTAGACGATCAGATGGGGGTACAGCGGTGGCGGGGTCACGATTCGACCGCTTACGTTGGGGCTGTATGGGCAATGCTATCCTATCGGATTGTGTATGTCTAGCTGAACCGTAACTAGTTGTCTAACCTAGTCACTAGTTCTAGTCACCCTACTAGTTGTCACCCTAGTGGGGTTCTAGTTCCGATTAGCCTAGCACCGTTGCACCCATCAACTAGTCGTTACATGTGCCCGACTAGAGAGTTCTTGACCTACGCGGCATGGTCTAATCGCGGGTCATTACCCATTGCCGTTCCATTACTAGTTGATCGTTAGCGTAACGCACATGGTTACACGAATCAACGTTCAGAGTTCGGGTGGAATAATTCCGCTTAGCGGGTACAACATTCCCACTACGGTTTAGCGTGGATCGGCCAATGCGGGCCAGGTGGATCGGTGTTGCGGTGTGTCGGTGTTGCTATGCCTACCCTAGCGTGTTTGGTTCGGATTGTCTACCAGGTGATTGTGGTGCGTTCTATCGGCATGAGATTAACGAGTTGGGCAGCTAGTTGATACGCCCCGGTATGTGGTCTTTGACCACCGGATTGATATCGTCTGCCCTATCCATTAATTCCCGTATCGCAGATACTACACTACGTGAATACTGGTTGTCAATACCGAACCCGGTATGGATACGCAGGTGAAACTGTTGGCACCTAGTCGGGACTTACTTTGTGTTGCTGTTTGCTTGACTAGGTGATGGGTAGAACACTATCGGATGATTATCCACAGGACGGTAACAACTGGTACACAAACTAGTAACAAAACTGCTAACAACTGGTCGATCCAGCTAGCAAAACGCTAACTGGTTGTTAGCTGACATAACATACGTACCGATAGCGCACCCTATCGGTACGTGAATCTTCAACTAACCGACAACCAGGTGGGGCGCTAGGTTAGGTTAGGCTACCCTAACAACTGGTCGAGGGGGGTCGAAAAATTCGACCCCCCAACCGTGCGTGTGCACTCTCTCACCCAGCGGTATATATCAAAATTTGTAGAGCCTCTTTATTTTCAAAGTAGGACTGTCGTCTTAAAAATATATGAAAAATTTTTTGAGGTCCCCTATGAAAGAGAGTCGACCTTTAGGCTAAGCGCAGGTAGTAGCATCCATAGGAAGTCTATGTAGCTTTCTTAGTAGAAGAAGAATACTATAGGTACGTTTCCATCCATAACCTACCCGTAAATGTAGACTTTCATGCATGTTGACAGTACTATTCAAATGTTGACGCAATGTTGACGTAATGTAGACATAATTGTTGACATATATAACCCCAGGTCAGAGTACCTTTTATACCCCTTTTTAGGGTTTCGTCAACACATTTCCGGAGAGCAATAGTTTCGTCAACGGGTTTCGTCAACGGGGTGAATGGTGGATGCTTTCTTACATGTAGTCAACCCTTCCCGCCACTTCTACCTATTGGCGTTGACAGAAGCCAAAACCCCCTTTTTGGGGGGTAAAAGGGGGTCTGACCTGCGGTTATGTTTTGTCAACATTCTGTCAACGACAATGGTAGAGCCGTTGACGTAATTGCCAATACATATGTGATCGTGTTGGTTTCGCCTAATTACGTCAACGCACATTAAGCGAATTCCACCTGTCGGAGTTTCGTCAACACTTATGTCAACTGTTATAGTGGAGCCTGCGTTGACATAAGTGTTGACAGAATAGCTTTCGGTGTTTTTGAGGGTTTTGGTATTATGGAGCCGATTGGACCAATTTCGCCATCGCTGATTTCTGCCTGGTTAACGGTGGTTACCTATGGCAGGATAGGTGCCGCTAGGCTGGTCTAGACCACTTACCAGTTGACGAGTTGTACTGGTGGTTCGTGCCCGATAGACGCATCTGCGAACTTCTTGTTGCTTGACTTTAGATTGGTGCATGTGTTGCAATAGGACACTGCTTGACATACTGTGCGAGTATGTGTACTGTTTGTGGTGCGCCCTTCCAGGGGTCGCACTGCTCCGCTGAAGTGGAAGGTTGTCACACCTACGGGCCACTTTAGCGTGAAGCGCGAGAACCCCCTCTGTCCACGACCAGAGGGGGTTCTTGTGGTTTTGGTGCTGTTGTACTAGTTCTTTCTGAGTAACTCGATGTCGATCACTGTACGTGTGACGAAGTGATCGGTGAACAAAAAGAAGCTCTTGTCGTTCTTCACCATCACCTTTTTGACGGATACCCGGCCGTCCTTGTCGAGTGTCATCAGTCCGTCGATAGGTCCGTGGCCGGTGTTGATCCAGCGCTTGACCCTATCGAAGGCGGAAGTAAGTCCTGTCTTGCCTACCAGGAAGTCCTTTCGAGGACCGTCTGGTCGGTTAAAGTCGGCTAGGACAAAAGCGAGCGCGCTGCCCCTTCCGGCGACTTTTGCCCAGTCTCTGAGCTTCTCCGAGTAGACTTTACTTGCGTGAAAGTTTACATCGTCTGGCTGGCGACCGTACCTAGCGAGGTGGCCTTGGGCCACTGCGATCCTGCCCACTCCCTTTTTCTTGTGGGTGAACTCCAAGGTCGGGAAGGCCCGGTCGCCGCCAGTGCCTTCGAAGTCATCTTTGTCCATCACATGAACCTTGCCGATCTTGACACTGCCTGGCCTGACAATCTTCATGTCAACTGCGATTGCATTGTCCCCAGCGAAGGCGATAACGTGGTTGTGCTCTTCTGCGGCCTTGTTGAGAAGGTCGAAGTTGTAGTGATTCTTGTAGTTGCCGGACTCTGTGAAAGTCTTGATTGGCCAGCGCTTTCCTTTCCGGAAGATCTTCTCCACATCGAACTTCTGCTGCTTTTTTGGGTCGGAGAACTGGAGAGGAGTCAGCTGGAACCTGAGTTTATGGGAACGCTTCCTGTTCCTGTTCTTCCTTCTATTCTTCCTTCTGTTCCTAGCCATCAGCCCTTCCGAGCCTTCCAGGTCTCCAGAATCAGCTGGGACAGGGAGCGCTTTTTTTTAGTGCCGTTTGCTTCCACGACATCTTCTGCCGTGAAGAACAGGTCGTGCAGGTCCTTGAGCATCTGGGCTTCTTCTTCGGTCATCTTCTTCTTCTTCTTTCCACTTAGTAATTCTTGGACAAGCTTGTTCTTCAGCTTCTCGATATCGGGAAGCCGATCCATCGCCCTGTCCCCTGGGCAGGACTTGTAGGCAAACTTGCGGTGGGGGTAGACTGGAGCGCCGACCTTCACAAACCCAACATATTCGCGGACTGCGAATATCCATGCGACGAGAACAACCTGGTCATCCGTAACGGCGTCTTGAACGTTCTGCATAAGCGCGCAAGCGTAGCCGTCGTAGTTTAGGTTCTCTGAAAAACCTGCCAGATTCTTGTCGTTCATTGTATGGGTCCCCTTGGTCCCATAATCCTGGCCCTGGAAGTACTTTGCCTCGTTGGTAACCAGATCCTGGTATGACACCATCGGGGGAATCGAGTACCCGTAGCGCTCGATCTGCTGCGCTCCAGCTGCGCCTTCCTTGACCGTATCGGTATCGGTGGTGACGCTGATATGCAGGAAGTGGTACTTAGCGGGACCGTTCGGCATCGGGTGGGTGTGCGCCCTGCGAGCGTAAGCTCCTGCTCGCTCTTGGTTCGATCCCCACTGGCTTCGGTCATAACACTCGAAGCCGAGGTCACGCAGCATGTCAATCACTGCGTTCTTGCTTGGTTCACTCATGCCAACTCCTGCAGTAGTTCTTGCTGGTACTTGCGGATTCTGTGCTTCAGTACTGTGTGAAAGTAATCCAAAACTGGATCGTAAACTCTTTCATCACGGACCTGTTGAGCAACACCGTGAACCGGCTTTCGGCGCGGGTGTTCCCGGAGAGCCTTTCGGCACAAAGGTCCTCGGCACCCCTGGTCGTAGGTGCCTACGTTGTGGTGACTCCGACTTAAGAACTTTTCGTTCTTGAGCTCATAACAGATCTCTTTCCAGAGCTGGTCGCAGCGCTGTGTGTATGTCAGATCTGGCTCCTCGCAGGACAGGGAAAAGATATCGTAAGGAATCTCGGGGGACGTTTCTTCTATCATCACACCACAACCTGATAACGAATTGTCGGTCGTCCAAGATGCGATCCCTGAGTCTTAGGTACAAGCTCAACTAAGTCAAGTCCAGTCATTACATCAAGAGCTTTCTTTATTTGCTCTAGGCTGTAATTCTTTCGAGCTAGGTATCTAGATATGTCACGAGGAGAGGCGCCTCTGCCAGTCTTTTCTTGGTGATTCGATACGACTCGCTGAATGTCGTTCGATACGTCTTGCATAACAGTCAAGCCAATGTTGTTGTTCAATATTCCAAAGCAGTCAACAACGTAAGCGATGATATCCATCATAGCCAGAACGGTCTGCTTGTCAACAGTGTTGCGCTTCTTGTTTATGGTTAGAAGAAGCATGAGCTTCTTGCTAACAAGGTCGATGCGCTTTAGTAGATCGGTATCGTCGTTCTTCTTGGCTGGATCGAGAATATTGGCAAAATAGGTAACGTAAGTCTCGTAAGCGTCCGGCTCTAGGGTTAGTGATCGCTCCAGCGCGCCCCAGCCTCGAACATTCTTAAGAAGTTCTATCGCTTTGGCAAGATCTATCACAGTATCGGAGTGTGAACCGCCCAACGCTTCGGTTTCCTTCGACATTCCACCGGCGAATACCCATCGGTTTAGAAAGCCCGATCCTGTGTCTGTCCTAGTGACCAGTGTGCGGATCGCCTTAGGCTGCGTGCTCGCCGTTATGGAGCAGTACGGTTGAGAGGCAATATAGTCGCCTCTTGTGAGTGATCCAACCGAGACTGTATCTCTTGCATCGGCAAGAGCCATGATGGTGGACTTAAGTGTAGACCCTTCTCTATTAGTGCGAGCGAGAAGGGCAGACATCTCGTCAAAGTCAACGATACCGTTAACTGGCTGATACCCAAGAGAAGACTTTCCGTTGCCAGGATCTTTTCCCTCGTACGAAAAGGTTTTAACAAGGTACTCACCCGATCCTGGAACTGCTATTATCTTTGTCCCGGTTGTTCCCGTTCCATCTTCGTGGTATGGACTGGCTGCTTTGAGGCAGGCATCAAGCCAACCACGAGAACGAGACTTGCCCGCTCCTGTTGCCCCAAGGAGGCAGACCATGAGATTCGCATAAACCGGCCTGTGGTCGTCCAGGGTAACCTTACGTCCAACGACTGAGCCGAGTGCCAGGAGACCATGCCAAAAGTGATACTCTTCAGGGGAATCATCGCCACTACAAGACCTTATGTATTCGTGGAGGAAAGTGTCCTCGGGAATGAGTTGTTGCCACTTGATTACAGGATAGACAACAATCTCTTCAATGTCGTCGTCGGCCCACATCTCGCTTACATTCTCTGAGAATTCCTCTTCAGTTCCTTCTTCAGTATTTCCACTTCCCTGTTGAGAAGCTTGATCTGGAGGGGGACTGACCTTGAGACCTGGCTCGCTACCCAGAATCGAATCACCTGAGATAGGAGTTGCGCCTGGGGGCTGAACGACCGGAGGGGGGGAAGGTTGTTCAGGAGCTTCCTTGTAGATGATTTCTCCACCGGGAACCTTCTTAAATCTCCATCCAAAAGATTCCGCCATTTCCTGACGCAATTTGTGGAAGAGCTGTCCAGACTTGTAGCCCGGTTTCGGGTATCCAAAGTGAATCGCCGCAAGATCATAAGCATCTCCGCCTTCGTCGCAGCTGGCGCAAAACCAGGTATTGTTGTCAGTGTTAATCCAAGCAGATGGATTCTTGTCTGGGTGATCGGGGTTCGGACAGGAAACCATATTCCCGTCCTTCTTTCCGCCGACAGCGTGTGACTTGTGAATCCACTTGTTGTAAGCTGTTATACAGTCGATGCCGTCGATTATTCTGTCAAGCTCTTTGTCATCTTCAGACTGATCCTGTGATCCAAGGTCAGGAAGCTGAAGTGATGTAGCCCATTCGGGCTGTGGGGTCTCTATTGACTCTCCGCTTTCACGAGCGCGTTCTGCTAGAAGCTGTTGCCTCTTTGCGCGGAAATCAATTGGCGCACCGCTCACAGGAAAGCGTTTCCTGATTCCAAAAGAGCGACAGGATCGGCGTGAGGTGCCATCACTCCAGGCGCTGTTTTTAAGTCTAGAAAGAATGTTGGATCGGGGCTTTTTAGATTCCGACCCAAGGGGAGACGCATAAGATTGCCTAAGTCCTTACCGTCGAGACTATCCTGCTTTGGGAATACCTCGACGCTGTAGTTTTGGTATCCAACCAGGGGATTATCGATCTTGTGGCCGAAGATGTGCTGTCCGCGAATCGGTTCCCACTCGTCCATGTAGTCAAGCACAAAAAGAGCTGCCTCTCTTATGTCGGCAGCATTCATAGGACCAGTGAATCCGTAGACATGGATTCCCTTGTTTCCCGAGTAGGCAGCAGCGCAAGGAAGATTAGTCTGCTCTTCGATCACACGACAGAACCTGCGAGCGAGAATGCCCATCTGGTACTTCAGCCAAGGGCGAGCGGGGCTTGCGCGATCCAGCCAAGCCTCTCGGAGCGTGTTGTCGCTCCGGTCAAGCGGGTCTCCGAGCTTTACAGGACTCTGGGCAGCTTCCCAATCGGCCTCAGGCTGCGAGCCATCCCACTGAGTCATTGGAACATAGAAGCCGGTCTTCTGAAGGTCGATGTCGAATGCGAACAGTCTCGCGTTATCATCATTGTCAAGAAGGTAGTGACCGTATGTTGCTTTTCCATTAAGATGCGCGCGCAAGTGATCCATCTGGAATCCGAGTGGTCCGTGATTACCTATGTGCTTGAGTTCTCTGTCAGGAGAGTACCCTCCATTGCTGAACTGAACAGCCTTTACATCACGCCTCTGTATGAACCTTTTTGCATACAAAACTGCAAGCTCGTTGTTCAAGATGCACTCCGGGGAATAGTGGGGGTGTTTATGGTCACAACCTAGCAGTAGTGGGTAAATGTTGTCAACTACTACCTAATAGGTACAGTACCGATAGTTAAACCAAGACTAAGCCGAGTGCTTACTGCAACGTAACTGTGCGGTTTTATGCTATTTTTGAAGCGGTGCTGTAGATTCACCCTAACGCGTGCTACGCTCCCCAACTATGATGGAAAACCATACGACCAAGTGGTCAGGCCAGAGCCACTCTGTCGTGGCAGAATGCATAACAGCTGAATGCTCAAAGAAGGGGACAAAGACAAAGGTGTGGTACTCCAAGCTCGGAAGCGGTATGCTTACCCTGCCGAACATGTTCTGCCCGAGCTGTCACCTTCCTCCACTTCTACTTGAAGGATGCTCATGCGAGGGATGATTATCGTCTGCGAGACCCCCGACGGCTGCACATGCGGCGCGCCAGGCTCCACTCCATCTGGAATGCACCACTGCGATTGTGCAGTTCATCCAGGCTGGTGTGGACAGTTGGGGTGTCTTCCCTGCGAAGAGAACGGCAAGGTTGCAAAATGACCGAAGCCTGGTTTCGTAACCCCCACAACTATATACGAGAATTAGTGGAGGCTGGCGAGGGTAATATAGCCTGGGATCGTGGAATGCTTCAGAAGAGGAGAATTGATCCTCACAAGCACGCATCGACATACTTCGGTCAGGCCAAGACCGATTGGCGCCTTCTTCTTATAGGAGAACAAGGCACCGCAGAGTACAGAGCGGGCGACGCAGTTAACCCAGTGGGAGTTTATCCAACTTGGGACGCTTCTAATGACGACCTTGCTCTCCTTGATGAGATGATGCAGTACCCTCTAGGTGATGATGCTGACGCTTGCAACTCCCCGAACGTAAAGATTGATGAAAGACCAGTCTCGGGTCAAGAGCACAGAGTTGTAGTAACTAACATACCATCGCTATCTACTGGACCTGCAAAGGCTATGGGTCGAAGGATAAAAGAACTTCAGGAAGATTACCCTGAATGCATTCTTCATATTCACGGCACTTACAGCTGGCGATTCAACTTTGGGATGGGTTTTGCCTCTGCTGACGTTGACCCAAGGACAAACGCTGGCAAGGGAAAGGTGACGCTTCCTAGCGGCAAAGAAGTTATAGCAGAGAAGACCATCTTGACTCCACAGTGGGTTACGCTCCTGGGAATGTCCGTTGTGGAGATCAGCAAAGAGCCTCGGAAGCGTTGCATTTTTAACATCAAGTCCGCTGCATGGGCTGGCGAACACTTTATGGAGAACATAGCCTTCAAGTCAAAAGGTTACTCGAGAGTCAATCCTGACTCGACTAACCACAGTCCTGTTGAAGTTAAGAATGGCATTTACAGTAGGCCCAATCTTCCGATTCAGCCTACTGATAAGATATCATGCAACACATGCACACTTGCAAACTCATGCAAGTACTACAGAGAAGGATCGGTGTGTTCCGTGCCTGGTTCAGAACCATCTTCGCTGGCTAAATACTTTGGAACGCGAGACTCTGACACTATAATCGACGGCCTCTCGCATCTTACTGCACTAGGTGCGCGGCGACTCGAGAAGGGGATTCGTGACGAAGATCTTTACGGAGAGCTTGATCCTGAAGTTACAAAGATAGCAAACATGCTCTTCGCTCAAGGAGAAAAGCTTGCAAAGCTTGTTGACCCAAGTCTTCGTGCAGGTCCAGCGGTTCAGGTAAATGTCGGAGGTGCGGTAGGAGCCTCGGCTTCAACTCCGAATCAGCTTATGGGTGGAATTATTAGAGAGCTGGAGTCAAGAGGAGTCCCGCGAGCTCAGATCACACCAGACATGATTGCAAACTTCATGGCAGAGATGGGGGAGCAAAGAAAGGCTCCTCAGATGATCGAGAGTACTGTCATAACCTCAAAGGATGAGAATGCCTAACTTTGATCCGGCAAGAATTCAAGCCGATCTAAAGTGGCTTCAAGATCACCCATGGTTTGACGAGAAGCCTGCTTCTATACTAGAGTTCCTCGGTCCTGATCACCTCAATATTCAAAAAGGAATTCGGCCTGGCGTTCGGGATGAGTTGCTTGCTATCTTTGGAAGTGAAGTGAATGGCTTCAGGATCGCAATATTCAGGTGGGCGATGTTTACTGGTGCCATCGGAATTGGCAAGCAGTTGCGTCCAGAAGAACAGATCCTAACTCCAGAGGGGTGGGTGCAGAATCAGTATCTAATTCCTGGCGATGAGGTAATCGGAAGCGACGGTCGGCCAACCAAGGTAACTCACGTCTTTGACAACGAAGACGTTCAGATGTATCGAATTTCATTCAAGGATGGGACCTGGATTGATGCAGGCGCTGAGCATCTTTGGGAGGTAAGTTATAAAAGTAGTTATGGAAAGCTTAAGACTGAAGTGATTGACACGGAGCATCTCAGTAAACAAGAACTTAAACTCTCCGGCGGAAATTACAAGTACAGAATTCCGATTGTTCTTCCGGTAGAGTTTGTAGAGCAGTCTGAGTCTTTGCCTATTGCAGCGTGGGCACTTGGAGCGCTGATTGCAAACGGTGGAATGACTCAGGCGAGCTTGAGTTATTCCACCGAAGATGAGCATAACGCTGCAAGGCTTGAAGAAGAGTTGAGATTCAATGGAGTACATCTCTCCGAGGGTGGCTACCTAAAGTACACAATTTGTGACAACGGAAACCTGCGTCGCAAGATGTCAAATCCTGTCGCACAGGCTCTCGAAAAACTCGACCTGCTTGGAAAGGGATCACGCGAGAAGTTTATTCCAGAGACTTATCTCAGGGCGTCCGTTGCGGATCGCTGGCTTCTTTTGCGTGGCTTAATGGATAATGACGGCTCGGCGTTTGGTAAAAATACTCAGGTTTACTCAACATCAAGTGAGCAGCTCGGTCTTGATGTAGCAGAGTTGGTAAGGTCGCTTGGTGGATATTGCACAGTAACAAAGTTCGATCGCTCAGGAACTGTTGAGTATCAAGTTCATCTCAACATGGATCAGGAGTGTCCATTCAGTCTTCCGCGAAAGGTTGATCGCTGGGCTCCGCGAACTAATCAGCGCCCTGTAAAGTCGATTGTTTCTGTAAAAAAGATCGACAAAGGTCCAGGAAGGTGCATCAAGGTAGACGCTGCTGATAGTCTTTATGTGACCAAAGATTACATCGTTACTCATAACACAACCATGGCCTCAATTGTTCTTCCCTACATGGTTCACTGGGTGCTTTGCCTAAAAGACCCTCAAGACTTTTTTGACCTTCTTCCAGGCTCTCGCATCGCGTTTATGATGATGAGCACATCGGAAGATCAGGCCAAGGAGACCGTGTTTGGTGATGTTAAAGCTCGAATCCAGCACTCCGCCTGGTTTCAAGACCTTTATCCTTACGATCCTGATTTTAAGAACCAGCTCAGGTTCGCCAAAGATATATGGATTCTACCGGGCTCCTCGAAAGAGACTGCATTCGAAGGCTATAACATTCTCGGCGGAATTCTCGACGAGGCCGATTCGCATCAGGTCACAGTCAACAAGGATTACGCTGACGACGGCTGGAATACGATCAATGGAAGAATAGACTCTCGGTTTCAAGATCGTGGCTTCCTGCTCACCGTTGGTCAGATGAAAAAGGCTGACGGCTTTGCTGCTGCTAAGTTCAAAGAACTTAATGCAGATCCAGACAATGCTCATACTGTTAGAATGTCAATCTGGGAGTCGCTCGGATGGGAGAAGCTTAAGTCAATTGATCCTTATGGGAGCAGAATAAGCTTTTGGTATGACAGTAAGAGAAAAGAGATCATATCCAAGCCAGCCGCAGAGCTTCTTGGCTTCCCTGACCACATACTGGAGATTCCAACACTTTATGAAAAGAACTTCCGTAACGCTCCAGAAAAAGCTCTACGAGACCTCGCTGGCATTCCGCCTGCGGCTGGCTCGACTTTTATATCACTCTCCCACAAGATCACGGAAGCCCAAGACAGATGGGAAGAGCGATACGGAGATGAAGCCCCCATATCGTCGGACCCCACCCACCCTGCCCTAGCGGATTGGTTCCGTGACCCTACTCCACTCCTACGGGCCGTTCACCTAGATATAGGCATTTCGGGCGAAGGAGACGCGGCGGCTATCGTCATAGGTCATGTATCTCATTTAGTTCAGATAGAAGATGACGATACAGATGAGACTGAAAAGCCTTACATTGTTATAGATGCTATCGTAAGGTGCAAAGCAGGGCCTGGTCAAGAAGTTATGATATCCGATCTTCGCAAGTACATTTACGCTTTTCGGCAACGCGGATTCCGAATCCGCAAGACCACCATGGACGGCTTTCAAAGCACTGACACCATGCAGCAGCTAAACAAAAAGAAGTACAATGCTAGTTATCTTTCGGTTGACAAGAGTAAGCTTCCGTTCGAGGATCTTCGTGATGCACTTTACGAAGATCGAATCGAGTTCCCTCGTTACATGACAGAGTTAAAACCAGGCGACGGTACAACAGTTGACATAGCTTTTCGAGAGTTGTCTCAGCTTGAGGATACTGGAAAAAAGATAGATCACCCAGCAAAGGGTTCTAAAGATGTAGCAGACGGTCTAGCAGGAGTCACCACTACCCTCATGGGTGACAGGAAATATAGGCGCAGGGTAGGATCACTAAGCGATGATAGACCTGTAGACCAAGAGGCTCTCGCAAACGCACTCGACTTCAGTGTTGGTGGCGCAGATAGATCCAAAAGCTTTGGCGATTCAGAACTTAAGGCTTCTGTCCCGCCGAGCTTTGGTGACATTCCAAGCTTTCCAATGCCAGGACAAAGGGGATTCAAGTGACTGGATTGCTTGGGCCGAAGGGCCAACCAATCAGCAGTAAAGATTTTGAAAACAAGAAAGGCAAGCCTCCTGCTCTAGGAGAGCGGTTCGGGCAATGGGCTGGTGAGAATACTCCCATGTTCAATATGCCTGGAGGCGGAACTATTGCCTTCGATACAAGCCAGTTGACACTCGCTGACTTTCGTCAGATGAAGGGTCACTACCAGATCAACTCTTCACTTTCAATCCTGACCTTCATGATGCACCAGATGTCGTGGCATGTGGAGATAGAGGACAAGGGTCCGAAGGACCAGCAGCGGCGACTGCAAGAGATGATCGAGACTCAACTAACCGATGTTTGGAGCAGGTTCGTAAGAGCTCAGTCACAGGCTCTGTGGGCTGGTTACTCGCCCAACGTTCTCCAATGGGAGAACGACCTGAACGGTCGCTCTATCGTTCTTACGAAGATAAAGGATCTTCTTCCAGAAGATTGCAGAGTTAACTGGAAGAACATCACGAACACTGTCCCTGGATCGAGGGGTGCTGTTCAGTCCCACAGCGTGTATGATGGAATTGTTCAGTACGGTTCCCCATCTGCCATACCAGTCGAAAATTCGTACTGGTATCCACTTCTGATGGAGAACGGCAATTACTACGGCAGGCGTTTGCTAGAGTCTGCATTCCAGCCCTGGTTCTTCAGCACGCTTCTTCACTTGTTCGCAAACCGATACTACGAGCGTTTTGGTGAGCCGGTTCCCGTAGGTCGAGCGCCTTATGAGGACGAGATTGAGGTTGGTGGTCAGTCGGTCAAGGGAAATGTCTTGATGGGACACATTCTCAATAGCCTTCGCAATAGGTCAACGGTTGTTCTTCCCAACGAAAAGACTTCGTTTGGGAACGAAACAGATCCTGACTACGACTACCAGATAGAGTACCTCGAAAGTCAGATGCGAGGCGCGGACTTTGAGCGCTACATGACGCGTCTCGACGAAGAGATGTCCCTTGCGATGTTTACGCCTATTCTCATGATGCGAACAGCCGACGTAGGTTCCTACAACCTAGGCCAGCAGCACACGCAGGTATACCAATGGATGCTTAACGCGTTCAGTGGTGACTGGGCTGATTATATCAATAAGTACATAATCAGGCCTATTAGCTTCTACAACTTTGGTCCGAACGCTCCTAAGGCTCGAATCCGATTTATGAAGATGGGCAAGGTTGATAATGACATGCTCGCTTCGATCCTCGCAGCGCTCGTGGCAAAGGATGCTGTCAAGTTTGACATGCGAGAAATCGGTGAGTTTACTGGAATGACTCTCGAAGACATAGAAACAGTCCAAGGAGATAACAAGCCTCCTCCAGAAGATAATTCTCCTGCCAAGGACCCCAACGAAGATGATCCTGCCAAGTCAGTGATGGCTCGTGTCGTGAAGCGAGTTTCTCTTCAGGCTGCAAAGGCCTTCCGTGAGGATACCTTTGGAACCGAGGATTGGAACCCTCAGATGGGTTACAAGAATCAGATGGTTTCCGCATTCAAGGGCATGAGGCTTTCTGGTCCTCAAGAGAGGGTTGACGACATTTACGAGGCCATGGACCAGTGGCTCGGGACAACTGGTGATCTCGGCAAGGATGAGTTTAGCAACTCTGAGCAGTACATGAAGTTCTTTTCTTCGCAGCTTGAAACGTACATCGACATATTCACTCGCTAAGGAAGCCTTATGCCATATCCAGCAGGTATACTTACTCGTCAGATTAGTTTCGGCAGCCCTCGGGGACTCGAGGCTGGCGTAGATATGACGATGAATGTTTACATCATCGCCTCTAGGTCTATGCTGTGGACAGCAACAGGAGATCCTTTTGTTAATATAGGACTCACTATTGAGGGGTTTTCGGAGACATTAGCACTTCCTGTTACCGATCAGTCCGGCTGGGGTGATGGACTGGGCAATGATTATTCTGTATATGAAGGAGCGCAGACTCACACTTACTCCATAGCTATTGTTTATAAGATTAATGGTTCAGAAAAGTTTAGGCGAACTATACCGGCTTTCGCACTACCCTCCACTTCTGATGCCGTTGTTGATATTGATAATTTAATTCAATTAGGACCCCCCACGGAGGGAGTTCAGGTGCCGGGCTTAATTGGAGAGCTTCCAGAGTACTTAACCCCAACTGCGCTTGCTGACTCGATAGCGGCGCAGAACGAGATCCAGGTCCCCCCGCTCGTGGCAGCCGCAATTGCCGACGACGACACCCCCGCCCTTGCTGCCGCCGCCGCCGTGGACGTGGCCCTGGCGAACGCAGATGTTTACATCGAGTCACTTCACTCGTTGCTATTGACCGAAGGGCTGATCGTTGTCGACCCCGCCGATGGTGGCGTGCAGACGGTCACGTTGACCGGCAACGCAACCATCACTCCCATCGCAGGGGTCACCCCTGGGACGACGCTCGCCCTTGTTATCGTCACCAATGGATTCACGGTCACTTGGGGGCCGAGGATCAGGTGGGAAACCACTCCCGCGCTGTCCACTGGCACGAACCTGACCGATGTTGTGACACTCGTGTGCCGCCAATGGTCATGGCTTGGGTTCGTCTCCAATATCGGGATTCCGTCAGGTTCCGCGCCTGCGATCATCGACACTTTCAACCGCCCTGACGGAGCGTTGGGATACACCGAAACGGGGGAACCGTGGGTGGTGGGAACCAATCTTGCGGTTGTGGACGGAAAGGTAGCGACTAGCGTTGGCGGGATCACCGACCGCGCTGTCGTGGATGTAGGCATGAGTTCAGGCGTCAAGGTTTCTGTGGTAACAACCCGATCCGATAAGGGCACACGACTTGAAGCGAGAGCCAACCAGGACGACACAACATACTACCGTCTCGTGTGGGGCATCCTCACAGGCACTTCGGCTTACTTCCAACGCAACGCGGGCGGGTCGCCCACCAAGGTCGGCCAAGACTTCTCGTTCGGCCTCGTCGCCGGGACTCAGGTGGCCCGCATAGGGTTTTCCGTTGAGGAGTCGGGCGGTGTGGTCACGCTAAAGGCTTATGCAAACGGGGACCTGATATCGACAGAGACCGACTCCAGCCCGGTGCCAGTCGGAACCTACGCGGGCCTTATCGAGGCGTCCGGGCCTAACGCCCTGGATGATTTCCG
>Ga0209414_1000266_pt1 | contig 24431 bp, 31 predicted proteins | sample LakVidmifraction_4_FD_181154 | JGI IMG/M metagenome (GOLD analysis project Ga0209414, IMG submission 181154) | Hypersaline microbial communities from Lake Vida, Antarctica - Brine Hole Two &gt;0.2 micron (SPAdes) (version 2) | ecosystem: Environmental > Aquatic > Non-marine Saline and Alkaline >...
AGTAATTGGCTTCGGAATACATTTAGAAGTTTATGCTTTAAATATTTTACTCAGACAAAGACTACTGTCTGAAACTTCATATATTCAATTGTCGTTTAACAAGGTGTGGATTCCTTTTAGTCAGAATACACTTTAAACATTTTACCTTGTTAACAGTATTATACCATATGTTCTTGCACAAAACAAGAGTTTACTTGCAAAACCGTCTAAATTCATCTCCACCCAATACGTAGCTTCGATGGAGTTTTCTTTAGACAATTAGATAAAAAAAAATTCTTAATTACCTAGAAAATGGTAATGGTAGCATTACATCACAATATTGTAGAGAAGAAGGTATTCTTAGAGTTTATCTTACACGATTGGTTAAAGAAAATATACTAAAATGAAGCAGATGGCAGATTATTTTATATTAATGACTTTTTCTAGCAGATCAATTATGGTACAATATTTGGAATTACTGGAATGAAAAGGGGTATAACATGTATGAAGGTATACTGACACGCTTAAGGGCTTATGAAAAGGATGAAATGGATCTAGTAAAGGAATTGATCAATAGAAGTGAGATTAAGAAATATCTATCACCAGGGATTCCTTTTCCATATACCCTTGAAGATGAATTAAAATTTTATGAAAGTATTTCGGCAAATAATGATACGTACACTTTTGCTATTGAAGTTAAAGAAACATGTGAGTATATTGGTGGGTGTGGGATTAATGCTGTTGACTGGAAAAATAGTACAGCAACTGTTGGGATCTTTATTGGTAAAGATGATTATTTATCAAAAGGCTATGGAACAGATGCGATGAAAGTGCTTGTAAACTTTATTTTTAATGAAATGAATATTAATAAAGTGAAATTAGAAGTCTATTCATTCAATCAGAGAGCAATTAAAAGTTACGAAAAAATAGGTTTTAAAAAAGAAGGTTGCTTAAGAAAAGAAATGTTTCGTTTAGGAGAATACCATGATATTTTGCTTTTCGGAATGTTTAGAAATGAGTTTAAGTGCTAAAGGATACAGGGAGAAAATATGGATTATAAAGCTATTTATAAAAAAGCATATCAATTAATGAATGAACCAATTATTGATGGCAATTGTGGTCTTTTATGTGATTTTCATTGCTGCAGAGACCTTGATGAGGATGGTAGCCGTCTTGGTGTTTACTTATGGCCATTAGAATATGAAGCAATATATGAAAAGAGTGACACTTTTGAAATTGAAAAAGTACCAAAAGAAGAACATGGTGATATCCATATGCCTAAGGATTTGTCGGATATGTACTATTTTTATTGTGATGGGTCAAGGAACTGTCCAAGAGATTTACGCCCCTTACACTGCAGAACTTACCCAATTGAACCCCATATTGAATCGGATGTCTTAATGTTAGTTGTAGAAAAAGATCAAATTCACAGTTGCCCACTGTTAAATCAAGTGGAGCAATGGCGTGAAGAATATATTAATGGAATACATGAGGCCTGGTTGTTATTGATTCAAATACCAGAAGTCAAGACATTGGTTAAGTATTATTCTGACAATAGAATCCGTTATAATAACGTCCAATCAATTATTAAAGGGTCTTGATTAAATTAATAAATTTATGGCTGGCTAAACCTAATGGGAAGTCTGTATTTTTAACTAAACCAATATCAATAGAGGGAATGCTTTCGACAATAGTTATTGTCTGAAGCATTTTTTTATTGATTAAATCTTCTACGGCGTCCTTAGATACATATGCAATGCCTATACCCGTTAGAGCCATTTCAATGATCAATGAAGTGGTTCCAAATTCAAAATCAAACTCTAGTGTGATATTGTGTTCCTTCAAATATGCTTTCATCACTTGCATGGAAGTGGAATTTTCTTCAAGAGTAATCAATGGGTATTGATTTAATTGGTCAAGAGTAATGGCTTCTTTGTTAAAAGAATAAGCCTTTGGTGAAAAAACGAAAATATTTTTTGAAGTCCATAATTTCTCAATGGTTACATTTTTATAGTTTAGATTTGGATTAATATTAATAATTGAGAAATCAACAGCATTGTTTTGAAGCATTTTTACATTTTCTGGTGACGACCGATTGGTTAGGTGAATTTTTATTTTAGGATAAAGTGAGTAGAATTTTTTGATCCCTGTCATTAAATAGTACTTGGTTAAGGTATCACTGGCACCAATATGTATTTCTCCTTTGTCTAATGATTTCATACTTTCAATGTTTTGTTCCCCAGATTTAACAATATTAAAAGCTTTTTCAATATACGTAAAAAGCAAATTTCCTTCCTTTGTTAAAGAGATGTTTTTTCCTTGTCGATGAAAAAGTGTCACATCCATTTGGGTTTCTAATTTTTTAATGGTTTGACTAACAGATGACTGGGTGACAAATAATTCTTTTGCAGCTTTAGAAAAATTCAAGTCTTTGGCGCAATAATAAAAAACTTTATAAAACTCAAAATTAATATTCATATTAGTTCTCCTTATCCAATTCATTAGTATTATTAATTATTATTATACTATAGTCTATGTTAAAATCAACACATAAAGTAGATGAATTGGAGGCATTAAATGATTACACGGTTTTATGTTGAGAAAAAAGAGAATTTTAATGTGGAAAGCGAAAAATTATTAAAAGATATAAAAGAGAATGTATATGGTGATCTTAAAAACATTCGTATCATCAATACTTATGATATTAAAGATCTAGATGAGAAAATAAAAGATGACGTCATTGGTACAGTTTTATCTGAACCGAATGTGGATTGGGTCAGTCAAGACATGACTTTTGATCCTAAAAAAGCCTTTAGAATTAAGTTGTTAGAAGGACAGTTTGATCAAAGAGCCAATTCAGCTGTTGAGTGTTCAGAAATTATTACTTTAGAGAGATTAGATATAGACGCTTCAAAGATATATATTTTAGAAGGAGAACTGACTGATCAGGTGATAGAGAAAATTAAAGACCATTTAATAAATCCGGTAGAAAATGAAGTGGTACCTTTAGAAAAACCGAATAAAATAAAAGTTTTTAATACAGAAATATCTGATGTAGAGATTATTGATGGTTTTAGAACTTTTGATGAAAAAGAAATGATTACTTTTGCTAATAGGCGAGGATTTGCTATGGATATAGAAGATCTGCAGCATATACAAAAGTATTTTTTATTGGAGAAAAGAGACCCTACAATAACAGAATTGAAAGTATTAGACACTTATTGGTCAGATCATTGTCGTCACACGACTTTTTTAACAAAACTAGAATCAATAGCCTTTGAAAGAGATGATTATATTAAAGAAAGTTTTGATAGATACAAAGAAATTAGAAAAGAAATCAAAAGAGACAAAGACATAACATTGATGGACTTAGCTGTAATAATGATGAAATATCAAAGAGCTAAAGGTAATTTAGATAATCTAGATATTTCAGAAGAAGTAAATGCTTGTACGATTAACCTTCCAGTAGATGTTAATGGAAAAGACGAAGATTATTTAATTATGTTTAAAAACGAAACCCATAACCATCCAACAGAAATTGAACCTTTCGGTGGGGCATCAACCTGTTTAGGTGGCGCCATTCGAGACCCCCTTTCTGGAAGAGCTTATGTTTATCAAGGGATGCGCATTACTGGTGCGGCTGATCCAAGAAAGTCTATTGAAGAGACTTTAGAGGGAAAATTACCTCAAAGGATAATAACTAAAAAAGCTGCTCAAGGCTTTAGTTCTTATGGCAATCAAATTGGTTTGGCAACGGGTTTAGTAGATGAAGTATATGATGAAGGCTTTTTAGCGAAGCGGATGGAAGTCGGTGCAGTTGTTGGTGCGACACCAAGGAAAGATGTTACAAGAAAATCTCCTAAAAAAGGTGATTTAATCCTACTTTTAGGTGGCAAAACTGGAAGAGATGGTTGCGGTGGTGCAACGGGCTCTTCGAAAAAGCATTCTGAAGCGTCAATTTTAACGTCAGGCGCTGAAGTTCAAAAAGGTAATGCCCCAGAAGAAAGAAAACTACAGAGACTTTATAGAATTTCAGAATTTTCAAAAGCAATCAAAAAGAGTAATGATTTTGGTGCCGGTGGTGTTTCTGTTGCCATAGGAGAATTAGCAGATAGTTTGACAGTTTATTTAGATAAAGTACCTAAAAAATATCAGGGATTAGATGGAACGGAATTAGCAATTTCAGAATCACAAGAACGTATGGCGATTGTTATTGATCCAAAGGATTTAGAAATGGTAAAAGGGTATTGTCATGACGAAAACGTAGAGGCAAGTGTTGTGGCTGATGTTGAAGATCATGGTCGTTTCATTATGAAATGGCAAGGAAAAGAAATATTTAATATTTCTAGAGACTTCATTGAAACCAATGGTGTGATGAAAAGTGCAAGGGTAAAAGTAAACCATCCCAAGGGAAATTATTTTTCTAAAAAAATAGTGAATGACTTAGAAAAAAAGTGGATGAGTAGTATTAAAGATTTAAATGTTTGTTCTAAAAAAGGTTTATCTGAAATGTTTGATTCAACAGTTGGCGCCGGGAGTGTACTAATGCCTTATGGTGGTAAATACATGGAAACACCCATACAAACAATGGTAGCTAAAGTACCAGTTTTAGATGGAGAAACGAAAACGTGTACATTAATGACTTATGGTTATGACCCAGAAATTGGGAAGTGGAGTCCCTACCATACAGGATTGTTCAATGTTTTATCATCTATCGCAAAAATTGTATCAACGGGTGGTCATTACAGTGATATTCGATTCTCCTTTCAAGAGTACTTTGAAAGTTTAGGAGAAGACCCAGAGAAATGGGGTAAACCCTTTGCAGCCCTTCTAGGGACATTAAAGGTATTAGATGCTTTTGATTTAGCAGCGATTGGTGGAAAGGACTCAATGTCCGGGACATTCAATGATATTCATGTGCCACCCACACTCATATCCTTCGCCTTGGCACCAGGGCATGTTGAAAATATTATATCCCCTGAGTTTAAATCTTCTGGTAACCGAGTGTATGAACTGCCGGTAGAGTTAACTGAAGAAGGCTTACCTGATTTAGAGAAAATAAAAAGTGGGTATAAAGAACTGTCAAAACTGATCAAAGATAAAAAAGTGATTTCTGCTTATGCCGTAACATCGGGTGGTATAGCAGAATGTATTTCGAAGATGGCTTTTGGCAATAGAATTGGATTCAAATTTCAAGAAGGTATTGAGAATGAAGCACTATTTGTGCCTAGTTATGGATCAATTATTTTTGAAAGTGAGGCAAAAATTGATTCTGACTGTTTTAATGGTATCGGTGAAACCATTCAGAACTATAACGTTATAAAAGGAAAAGAAAAACTATCCCTTGAAAAAATACAAGAAAATTGGGAGAAACCTTTAGAAAATATTTTTCCACAACATGAAAAGACAACTGGAAAAATAACGCCAATTAAACATATAGAAAATGAAAGAAAATATTCAACGGTGAGGGTAGAAAAACCAAAAGTATTTATACCAGCTTTTCCAGGTACAAACTGTGAATATGACACAAAGAAGGCCTTTGAAAAAGTAGGCGGTACAGCAGAAATTGTTGTATTTAAAAATTTAAACAAAAAAGCAATTGAAGCGTCAATTGACCAGATGGTGAAAGTTATTAAGAAATCTCAGATTATTGCAATACCCGGCGGATTTTCTGCGGGAGATGAACCGGAAGGTTCAGGTAAATTTATTGCATCAGTTTTTAGAAATAAAAAGATAAAATTAGCTGTAGAAGATCTTATAAATAACCGGGATGGATTAATCATTGGTATTTGTAATGGTTTTCAAGCCTTAGTGAAACTTGGTCTATTACCTGATGGAGAAATAAAGAAATTAGATGAAAATTCTTTGACTTTAACTTTTAATAAGATTGGTAGACATGTATCAAATGTATCTAAGGTAAAGATGGTATCAAATCTTTCGCCATGGTTAAAGGCAGCAGATTTTGATTCAATTTATGAAACACCAATGAGTCATGGGGAAGGTAGATTTTATGCAAATGAGGCCATCGTTAAAGAACTTATAAGGAAAGGTCAAATCGCTACTAGATATGTGAATCCAGAAGGCGATGGAACAATGAATGGTCAATACAATCCTAATGGTTCTATTGAAGCCGTTGAAGGAATCACCAGTGAAGATGGTAGAATTTTCGGTAAGATGGGCCACGTGGAAAGAGTATATAATGATTTGTTAGTTAATATATATGATAAGAAAGACATGAAAATTTTTGAAAGTGGCATTAAATATTTTACACACAAATAAAACACAAACATTTAATCAAAAAAATAAAAAAACATTCGTTAAAATCGTTGACGGTGTTTTATAGTGGTGGTATGATGAGTTTAAAGGGGTTAAAGAAGACGATAAAGTTTCAAGTAAAAGACGAAAATGATGAGAGAGGAGCTTTAATCATGGAAAAGTTGGATATGTTATATGAAGGTAAAGCAAAGAAAGTTTATAAAACACAAAATTTGGAACAGTATGTCGTAATGTATAAAGATGATGCCACAGCCTTTAATGGGGAGAAAAAAGGACAAATAAAAAACAAAGGTGTTGTCAATAACAAGATGAGCTCATTACTATTTGCAATTTTAGAAGATAAAGGTATTCCAACACATTTTGAAAAAATGCTAAATGATCGAGAACAATTAGTAAAAGCTGTTGAGATTATTCCCTTAGAAGTTATTGTTAGAAATGTAGCCGCCGGTTCTTTAGCTAAACGACTCGGTCTTAAGGAAGGCACAAAGATGGATAAGACTGTTGTAGAGTTCTGTTATAAAAAAGATGCCTTAGGGGATCCAATGATTAATGAATCCCATATTGATGCTTTAAGTCTTGCAACACCTGAAGAAATAAAAGTAATTAAAGAATTAAGCTTGAAAGTTAACGAAATTTTAATGGATTTCTTTTTAGAAAAGGGCATGAACTTAATCGATTTTAAATTAGAGTATGGTCGGTATAAGGGTAAAGTGATTTTAGCTGATGAGATATCTCCTGATACTGCAAGATTATGGGATGTTAAAACAAACAGAAAACTAGATAAAGATAGATTTAGAAGAGATCTTGGAAATGTTGAAGAAACATACGCTGAAGTATTATCAAGATTGGAGTAGATTAAATGACTGAAGATAAGTTAAAAGATGAATGTGGTGTCGTTGGGATTCATTCGAAAAACCGGGATGAAATTTCTAAATTGACATATTATAGTTTAATTTCTTTACAGCATAGAGGACAAGAAAGTGCTGGTATTGCAGTAAAAGATAATGGAGAAATCCGTTATTACAAAGAAATGGGTCTAGTAAAAGAAGTGTTTAATAAAGAAATTTTGGAGTCGTTAAAAGGTGAAATTTCTATTGGCCATGTACGCTATTCTACAACGGGTGAAAGTTTTGTTTCAAATGCTCAACCCCTTGTTGTACATTATAAAGGGGGTAAAATTGCCTTAGCTCATAATGGTAACTTGGTTAACGCTGTAAAGATTAGAGAAGATTTAGAAGACCAAGGGTCTATTTTTCAAACATCAATTGATAGTGAAGTGATTGCAAATTTAATCGCAAGAAATTATAAACATGGTGTAAAAGAGTCCTTAATTAAAAGTTTTGAGATGTTAAAAGGTTCTTTTGCCTTAGTTTTAATATACGGTGACATGCTTATTGGTGCAAGAGATCCTCATGGCATTAGACCTTTAACGATTGGTAAACTCGATGGAGAATATATTTTATCATCTGAAACGTGTATTTTCAATATTCTTGGAGCAGAGTTTGTTAGAGATGTAGAACCAGGAGAAATAGTAATGATTAGTGATGAAGGCATAGAATCTATTAAGTATGCCGATAGTCATAAGGCCCTTTGTTCTTTTGAGTATGTTTATTTTGCAAGACCAGATAGCAATGTTGATGGTGTGAATGTTTACAAAAGTCGTGCGAATGCTGGAAGAACTTTAGCAAAGGAATCCCCAGTTGAAGCAGATCTTGTTGCAGCTGTTCCAGATTCTGGTATACCAGCAGCGATTGGATTTTCTCAAGAATCTGGTATTCCATATGATGTCGCCTTAATAAAGAATAAATATATGGGCAGAACATTTATAAAGCCAGATCAAAAGTCTAGAGAGTTAGCTGTTAGACTTAAATTAAATGTAGCAAGGGAAAATGTCAAAGGTAAACGTGTTGTTTTAGTAGATGATTCTATTGTGAGAGGTACGACTTCTAAAAGAATTATTAAGATGCTTAGAGAAGCCGGTGCAAAAGAAGTTCATTTTAGAATTTCATCCCCACCTGTCAAGCATTCTTGTTATTTTGGAATTGATACACCCTCTAAAAAGCAACTCGTTGGAGCAATGATGACAGTTGATGAAATATGTGCAGAAATAGGCGCAGACAGCTTAGCCTATATTAGTCTTGAAGGATTAATTGATTCGATTGGAAAAAACAAAGCTGATTTGTGCGGTGCTTGTTTTGATGGCATCTATCCAATGGAAGTACCAAAGATGGGTCATAAATTTGTATTTGAGAAGAGATAGGTGATTAGATGAGTGAAAAACTAACATATGCTTCTGCTGGCGTAAATATTGAAAATGCCAATAAGGCAGTTGAAAAAATAAAAGGACATGTAAAAAAAACATACAATGAAAATGTACTCGGTGGTTTGGGAAGCTTTGGTGGACTTTTTGAACTGGGAACAGGCTATAAAAATCCAGTCCTCGTTTCAGGAACGGATGGTGTTGGTACTAAATTAAAAGTTGCCTTTATGTGCGACAAACACGATACAGTCGGTATTGATTTAGTTGCGATGTGTGTTAACGACATTATTTGTCAAGGGGCAAAACCATTGTTCTTTTTAGATTATATAGCCACAGGTGTTGTTTCCCCTGATAATATTGAAGCCATTGTCAGTGGTATTGCTAAGGGGTGTCAGGCAGCAGGAACACCTTTATTAGGTGGAGAAACTGCAGAAATGCCTGACTTCTATCAAGAAAATGAATATGATTTAGCTGGCTTTACCGTTGGGATTGTTGACAAAGAAAATATCATTACAGGGGAAACCATAGAAGAAGGACAGATCCTTGTAGGACTGCCTTCTAGCGGGATTCATTCAAATGGTTATTCTTTGGTAAGAAAATTATTTTTTAATCAACTAAAGATGGACGTAACAGATTATGTTGAAGCCTTTGATAAAACTTTAGGTGAAGAATTATTAACGCCAACAAAAATTTATGTAAATGATTTTTTAAAGGTTAAAGATCAAATTGATATTAAAGGCATGGTACACGTGACTGGTGGCGGATTTTACGAAAACATTCCAAGAATTTTACCCGAAGGATTAAGTGTATCAATTGATTTAAAGACGTGGCAGCCACCAAAAATTTTTAACTATATGCAGGAAAAAGGAAGTATAGACCAAAAAGAAATGTTTACAACTTTTAATATGGGTATTGGTATGATTTTTGTTATTGAAGCATCTGATTATGAAGAAATGGCAAAAGCGTTACCGGATTGTATAAAGATTGGAAAAGTTGTAAAAGGTTATTTTGGAGTGAAGTTATGGGATTAAAAATCGCCGTTCTTGTTTCTGGCGGTGGAACGAATTTACAATCAATTATTGACCATACTGAAAAGGGTCCTATTGATGGTGTTGTTTCCCTAGTTATTTCCAACAATCAGAAGGCTTATGGACTTGAACGGGGCAGAGCATATCATATACCAAGTTTTTATGTTGATTCTAATAATAGAAATACAAAAATTTTAGAATTGTTAAAAGAATACAAAATAGATTTAGTTGTCTTAGCAGGTTATTTGAAAATCTTATCTGAGGAGATAATTGATGCTTATAGAAATCAGATCATCAACATTCATCCGTCTCTCATTCCAAAATACTCAGGTAAAGGGTTTTATGGAGACAAAGTACACCAAGGCGTAATTGAGAATAAAGAAAAGTATAGTGGTGCGACTGTTCATTATGTTGATGAAGGTGTCGATACTGGAAGAATTCTTATGCAAAAAAAAATAAAAGTATTAAAAGAAGATGATTATAAGAGTTTATCCAAAAGAATTTTAAAAGTTGAGCATGAGATTTTAGTAAATGTAATAGAAAAGTTGTCGAAGGGAGATCACAATTTTGAGAGCATTAATTAGTGTATTTGATAAAACTGGGGTAGTAGATTTTGCAAAAAAATTAGAGCGCTTAAATGTTGAAATAGTTTCCACTGGCGGCACGGCTCGTTTATTAAAAGAAAATGGTATAAATGTTATTGGTATATCAGAAGTTACAGGATTTCCTGAGTGTTTAGATGGAAGAGTAAAAACATTGCATCCAAAGGTTCATGCAGGGATTCTTGCGAGAAGAGACTCTGATGATCATATGAATCAATTAAAAGATTTAAAGGTTGAAACCATTGATTTAGTCGCTGTAAATCTTTATCCTTTTAAAGAAACAATTAAAAAAGAAGGGGTTTCTTTTGAAGAAGTTATTGAGAATATAGATATTGGCGGACCAACACTGTTAAGATCTGCTGCTAAAAACTATAAGGATGTTTATACTGTTGTGGATCCAGGGGATTACAACCGTGTAATGGATGCCCTTGAAAAAAATGAAGCAAATGAAGAGTTCAATTATGAATTAGCGACGAAAGTTTTTGAACATACATCACATTATGATACGTTGATTTTTAATTATCTGAGAAATAAAAAAGAGGATCCAGCTTTACCTGAAAAATTTACTGTAACTTATGAGAAAGTAGATGATTTAAGATATGGTGAAAATCCGCATCAAAGGGCAAGTTTTTATAAGGAAGTAACCTACTTAAAAGGAAGCTTAGTTCAAGCCAAGCAATTACATGGAAAAGCATTATCATTTAACAATATCAATGATACAAATGGTGCTTTAAAAACACTAAAAGAGTTTAATGAACCAACAGTTGTTGGTGTAAAACATACAAACCCATGTGGTGTGGCGACGAGCAGCGATATTTATACGGCTTATAAAAATGCTTATGAAGCAGACCCAATTAGTATTTTCGGTGGCATTATTGCAGCCAACAGAGAAATTGATGCAAGAATTGCAGAAGATATTAATAAGATTTTTATTGAAATTGTTATTGCACCAAGTTTTTCAGCGGAAGCATTAGAAATATTAAAACAGAAAAAGAATATTAGAATACTTGAATTAAAAGATATTTTGGAAAAAGCAACTGCGGAAAAATTAGATATGAAAAAAGTTCATGGCGGATTATTAGTTCAAGATTTAGATCGAGAATTATACGCTTCTTTAGATGTTGTGACAGATCGGATTCCAACGGAAACAGAAATGGAAGACTTAAAATTTGCATGGAAAGTTGTTAAAAACATTAAGTCTAATGGTATCGTCGTAGCAAAAGATTTAAGAACGCAAGGTGTTGGGCCTGGACAGGTGAATAGAATTTGGGCATCAGAGAATGCTATTAGACAATCTCAAACCTCTACAAAGGGTTCGGTTTTAGCATCAGATGCATTTTTTCCTTTTGCTGATTCAATAGAAGCAGCAGCAAAGGCTGGTATATCTGCAATTATTCAACCTGGGGGTTCAATAAGAGATGAAGAAGTCATAAAAAAGGCGAATGAATATGGCCTTGCAATGGTAATGACAAAAATGAGACATTTTTCACACTAGGAGTGATTAATATATGAAAATACTGATCATTGGATCGGGTGGTAGAGAACACACAATTGCATGGAAAATGAAGCAATCTGAAAAAGTAAGTGACATTTATATCGCGCCTGGTAATGCAGGCACAACTAAAGTGGGAGAAAACATAAATCTTAAGGCAGATGACATAAATGGGTTATTAACCTTTGCCCTTGAAAAGGAAATAGATATGACTATTGTTGGACCAGAAGTGCCTTTGGTTATGGGTATAACAGATTTGTTTAGAAAAAATAATCTTACAATTATTGGACCGGATAGTAAGGGTGCCTTGTTAGAAGGGTCTAAGGCCTTTGCAAAGGAGTTTATGATTCGAAACAATATTAAAACAGCAAAATATAAAGAATATACAGATTTTGAAGTAGCAAAATCTGATTTAGGAATATATGGTTATCCAATGGTCATTAAAGCAGATGGATTAGCTGGTGGTAAAGGTGTTTTGATACCCGAAACTGAAAGGGAAGCACTAGACGCTTTAAATACCCTTATGAATAGCAATAAATTTGGAAATGCTGGTTCAACGGTAATTTTTGAAGAGTTCTTAGAGGGTATAGAGGCCTCTATGTTGTGTTTTGTAGATGGCAATACGATTCTGCCAATGGAAACAGCTCAGGACTACAAACGTGCTTTAGATGAAGATTTAGGCCTTAACACTGGCGGTATGGGCGCATACTCTCCGAGTGTTTTGTTTGATGAAGGGCTTAATCAAAAGGTGAAAGAAGAAATATTGGATCCTTTTATTGAGGGGATCAAAAAAGAAAAAATCGATTTTAGAGGTATTCTTTTTATTGGGTTAATGATTAAAGAGAATCAGATGAAGGTATTAGAATTTAATGTGAGATTTGGAGATCCAGAAACCCAAGTTATTTTACCAAGATTAAAGACGGATTTGTATGATATATTTGAGAAAATGAATGATAGAAAATTAGAGACAGTTAAATTAGAGTGGACTCATGAAAAAGCTGTATGTGTTGTATTGGCTTCAGGTGGTTACCCTGAAAGTTACGCAAAAGGATATGAAATAAATGGTCTTAACAAAGTGGATATGATTTTTCATGCCGGTACTAAAATGTTTAATAAAAAAGTTTTAACCAATGGTGGACGAGTTTTAGGTGTGACATCTATGGGAAAGACCATAGAGAGTGCAAGAAAAATATCATATGATAAGATTGGAAAAATTCAATTCAAAGATATGTATTATAGAAAAGATATTGCAAAATTAGATTAAATTTATAAATAATTTAACAAAAAACTCTATTCAAATGCAAATAAAATGGCATTTAGATAGAGTTTTTTAATTAGAATAAAATTTAAATCATAAAAAAAGTAGGCTTGGCGTATTAATCCTTAGGCTATTTAATATCCGGCAAAATAAAATGATCATTAAAAGGATCATCTGACAATTCTTCTAAAAATAGTATTAAATTGAAAGGAAATAATTTGTATTTCAAAAAAATATTCCATTATTGAAAAAGATTATCAAAGTAAAATTATTTCATCAATGGAAATCAAAAAAATATGAAAAAATTAGATTTTAGACTGACCCTAATCAGCAAAGGACAGAATTTTCTTGAACAATACAGTCCTAATGATGAGTGATGCAGAATTTGATCGATTTACAGTGGAACTAAGTGAACTTATTATGAAAAATGATTTTGAATTAACAGAAACAAGAAAAGCCAGAGATATTTCAATTATGTCAGCACCTGTCGAAAAGAATTAAAAGGAGAAGAATATTATGAACACTTTAGATCAAACAAACAAAACTAAAACTAAAATGAAAAGAGGGAAAAAGATTATGGTCATATTTGGAATAATTGCTGCTGTGATTGGGGTTCTCATGTTAATTGGTGGAATTTTACAGGCAACATATTTTAAAGGAAAATTAGAACAAATAAAGCCTTATGGCTAACTTGTGGATGTCTATGATGGACAGATGCATGTTTATTCTATGGGAAATGGAGAGAAAACAATTGTATTATTTCCTGGTATGGGTATTGGACTGCCGTCTGCTGATTTCGGACCGCTCATGCGTAAACTTAGTGAAAAATATACAGTTGTTACGGTAGAGTATTTTGGAGTAGGCTTTAGCAGTGAAACATCTAAGCCCCGTACCAGTGAGAATTATGTTGATGAAATAAGAATTGCACTTAATCAGGCTGGCTTTGAAGCACCTTATGTTTTAATGCCACATTCAATATCAAGCGTTTATAGTGAGTATTATGCATGAAAATATCCCAACGAAGTAGAAGCCATAATTTCTCTTGACGGAACAGGTACTGCATATTATGAAGAAATGCCGGCTATTGTAAAATCTATACTTCCGATTGCAAAAGGTCAACAAGCTATTGGCACTACGTCTCTTTTAGCGCCTTTAGCAACAAATAGAAAAACTTGCTCTCAAAGGGATATACAGAAAAAGAGATTAGCGACGTGATTACCTTTGCAGGTTTTACTATGAATGATACTTCATTAGAGCAGATTATAAACTCAACTGAGTTTATAAAACAAACGATGGATTTGCCATTTCCTGAATCTATCCCATATTTTAAAGTTATCTCAAAACAGACCTATGAAACTTCGAATGCACAGCTAAAGAAGGCTAAAATGACACCTCAGGAATACCAACATAAACACCTTGAGAGAATTGGGGAACACGCGCAATATGAAGTGCTAGAGGGCACACACTCTATATATCTAAATAATGTAGACAAGATTGCTGAAATTACGGATCTTTTATTAAGTGAAGGAGATGTATTATGATTAACAAAATTGATTTTAAAGCCAAGAATTTAACATCAAATGCAGATCTCTTTCTACTCCTTGAGAATGCAAAATGCAATGGGATTTTTGATCTTATTGAAAACGACCTTGTGTTTGATAATGACTCAACAAACAAAATCAAGATGAATCATATAAAGACGATGCTCTGTGGTCACTTCATTAGGTATTGACAAATTAGAACGCTTAAAGCTACTTCAAAATGATCCGCTGATTAATGAATTTGATATTTCCGTAAAAGAACCCGAAACAGTGTCAAGGTTTCTAGGAAACTTCACCTTTAAAACAACACAAATTTTCAGGGATATCAATTTCAAAGTCTTCAAAAAACTACTTTCAAAAAGCAAACTGACATCCATCACGATTGATATTGATAGTAGCGTCGTCAACGTAGAAGGCCATCAAGAAGGTGCGACCAAAGGATACAATCCTAAAAAGATAGGCAACCGATGCTACAATATCCAGTTTGCATTTTGCGACGAACTAAAAGTATATGTCACTGGATTTGTAAGAAGTGGCAATACCTATACCGCAAACGGTGCCGCAGAAATGATAAAAGAAATCGTAGCTAATATAAAAACAAACGAACTCGCCATATTGTTCCGAATGGATAGTGGCTATTTTGATGGAGAAATTATTAAAACGATAGAATCACTTGGTTGCAAGTATTTGATTAAAGCCAAAGCTTATTCAACACTTGTTTCAAAAGTAACAGATGAATCTATTTTATTTGTTAAAGGCGAAGAATGTAGGGAAACTACAGAACTGTTTACAAAGCTAAACACATGGGACAAAGACAGAAGATTTGTTGTATCTCGAGTACTGAAACCCGAAAAAGAAAGAGAACAACTATCTCTTTTACAAGGTTCTGAATACGACTATTTTTTCTTTGCAACCAATACTCAGCTACCATCAGAAAAGGTTGTTATTTCCTATGAAAAGCGTGGCAATGCTGAAAATTACATCAAAGAAGCTAAATATGACATGGCAGTAGGACATTTACTACTAAAGTCATTTTGGGCAAATGAAGCCATATTTCAAATGATGATGCTTTCATACAACCTGTTTTTGCTGTTCAAGTTTGATTATCTAGAGATTTCCGAATACAGACAGCAGATAAAAACATTTCGTTTGAAATATGTGTTTCTTGCTGCCAAAATAATCACTTGAAAATTTGCTTTTTTAACTTCGTTTAAACACGTGGCTTATTAAGTACTTTCAAATTTGAGATAAATGAGAATAATCAAAATGATATTGTTGAAAAGGGGGTGCATTAAATATTAAAATATAGAAGACACTACTTAAATTCTTCTTAAACTACTAAAGAACAAAGAATTTTAAAGTTGACGTGGAATTTAGGTTATACTTAATTGGACAGAATCCTTAAGATCATATAAAATGAGATCAAAAAAGGAGAATTATTATGTCTAAGACGAAACAGAAACGTCGTATATTTACAGAAGAATTTTAAAAACAAATTGTTCAGCTCTATCTTAATGGCAAACTTAAATCTGAAATGCAAAAAAAATATGATTTATACCCTTCAACTCTCAATAACTGGATTAAGCAGCACCAAGCAACGGGTTTATTTGAAAGTAAAGATAATTTATTTGATTCAGAAAAAGAACTAATTGAACTTCGTAAAAGAAATAAAAAACTTGAAATGGAGAATGATATTTTCCTCTGGATAGCAAGCTAATAAAGCAAGCAGCGCTGATACTAGGACGAAAGTAAATATCATTAAAGAGAATAGTGATAAATACTCGATATCAGCAATGTGCATCGTCCTAAAGATTCCGAGAAGCACTTACTATTATGAATTACAAAAGCCATATACAGTTGAAATAGAACCATTTACTGACGATGTTATTAGAATCTTCAAAGCTAATCGTAAATGCTACGGCACTAGACGAATTAAGAAAGAATTAAAGAATGAAGGAAAAATTCTTTCTAGACGAAGAATCGGTCGAATTATGGCTCAAAACGGTCTTGTATCAGTATAATAAGAATATTAATTACCATTAGTGAAGTTAGTATTTTTTATAGCCTCTTCCATTTCAGAGTCAACAATATGTGTGTAAATTTGTGTTGTGCTAATATCAGAATGTCCTAGTGCTTTTTGGACTATCCTTAAATTTTTAGTTGACCTTAATAAATCTGTTGCATATGTGTGTCTTAAAAGATGAGGAGAAATTCTTCGACCAATTGATTTAGTTGATGCTCTATAAATTGTTCTTCTTAAATTTCCATGATCAACTTTATTATTATTTAAAGATGTAAATACATAAAATACATTCGATGGTTCATATCCCTTTTGAACCATTTTTTCTATTTGCAATTCTCTCCAGTTTCTCAATTCATTCAAAGTATTTTCATTAATCCATATAATTCTATCCTTAGCTCCTTTTCCCTGGACCACATGAATTTTACCAGTTTGCAAATTTATATCTCTCCAACGTATATTTGTTAATTCTTCTAAACGCAATCCTGTGTTGAGAAGAAACTTAATAATAAATTTTGCTCTTTTCTGTGTCCAATATCTGAGATTGAAAAAACCTATCAGATTTTCTTTTTCTTCTGCAGATAAAACTTTAGGAATTTTTCTTACTCTCGATTTTTTTCTTTTCAATTCAAAACACCTCCAAAAAACTCAAATTTCTCAATGTACACGATACTATTTAGTATCGTGTGCTATTCACAAGTTCTGTTCTCTATCTATATTATATCAGATAAGCCATCCAAAAACAAATACAATCGTGTGCTATTCACAAAATAATAAAGTGCCAAGCATTTTTTCAACACCTGGTACTTTATATATTGTATATTGTATACTGTTAATTTCTATTATATATTCTTCGTTATTAAATTTAACTATGGAACCATAACCACCTGAATTTGGTTTTAGTTTATTACTTGTATCATTTATAAAAACTGGGTTATTATCTTTTAATGTTTCAATGTTAATTACTTCCATTAAATTTTAGTTATTCTGATACTTGAAATTTGCTTTATATACTTTGAAAATATGATATTTTTTCTGAGTACTAACTGTATAATTATTTGAGAAATATAAAACGTTCGAAGGCCCACCCCTAAGTTTATATTAATTTTACTAGTCTCAAATAAAATCTAAGTTATGATATGGAGTAGTTATACGATATGATTCATTAATTGAAATTTTTTAGATTTATTTATTGCAAAAAAAGAATCCTTTGAAAACATATGACTGTTTTCAAAGGATTCTTAATTTAAATTTTATATTTCTAATTTTTTTCTCATCTCTTTTTCAGTATAAGTCTTAGAACTTTTTTTAGCTTCTAGTATCCCCTCACTGATTTCATAATATTCTAATCTTTCTTGCATTGCTTCTATTAACTTCTCTTTCTCTTCATAAGTATCTCTATCCATTAATACACCTAGAATATCTTGTTTTTTTGTAATAACAACTTCATGATCTTTTTTCAACTTCTTATAAACTTTTGCCAAATTTTTTCTTAAATCCGTTACAGAAATAGTATCTTCAAAAGCTTTGATTTGTTGTAGTGTTGACATAAGATCCCCTCCTAAATTTCATCTTATTTCAATTGCTTATATTAATATAATATCATTAGTCTGTAAATGTGTCAATGTTAACGTGCATATTAAAGTACACTCTGATATGTACATTCGGATTGACACAAATATTTGTTAGTGCTATACTGTAGGTAGTGTTGAATAGCATTAGTATTACTATATATATAGACTTGTTGAAAATTAAAAATTATGAGGTGCAAAAGTGAAAAACTTAACCTTTACAGAATATGCAGTCAAAGGAATCCAAAGTTTAAAAAATCTTGAGAATCAAGATTATATAAAAGATTTTGAGAACCAATTAGATAGAATAAGATATTATGGAGAAAAGGCAGGCCAAGCATTAGAGTATAAATATGGAAGAGATTTACGGGGTTATTATAAAATTTATTTTGCAGATCAATCTTGGCGAATTGTATATAAAGAGACCGATAAAGAATTTGAATTAATTGAGATCATTCTTGTAGGGCCAAGAGACAGTGTCTATAAAATGGCTGATATTATAATTAATGGTAAATGATTATATTAAAGAGGTGACAAATGGTCAAAAATCAGCATGTTGTAAAATACGGAAATGGATGGGCTATTAAAGGCGCTGGCAATAGCAAGGCTACTAAGGTAACAAATACTCAAAAAGAAGCAATAAAAATTACTAATGAAATAGCCAGAAATCAAAAAAGTGAAACTGTTATTCACGGGAGAAATGGTAAAATTAGAGATAAGAATTCCTATGGTAATGATCCATACCCACCGAAAGGTTAATAATCATGTGTTTATATAAGAGCTTTCTAGAATTGATTACTGATATTAATTAATTTGTGAGCTCTTTATTTTTTTATGAATAATACACGATAATACACAAAATCGTGTATTTAGTGATTGAATTGATATTTTGGCAATATGCTAAAACGACAGACCTATAATTAGATAACATTTATCCGTTTTGTAATTGGTCCTTTTCAATTTGGTGTACAAATATACCAGGCTGCCCGTACGTCAACATTGACAACTTTGACTTCTGAAAAACATTCCTTCAATTCAGAAACGCAGTTTTTCATTTCGAATTCAGCATTTCTAATAAAATTGAAATAGTCTCCTCTTTCAAACCATTCAATAATCGTCGTCAAAAGAGATCTTTTTTCATTATAATCATAGATGATGACCTTGGATTTTGTTACTCTGCTCATTTCGGCATACATCCGTTTTCTATCTTCCTGCTTCATGCCATGGGCCACATAGGAGGCAATGGCTATATCAAATGATTTATCCTCAAAGGGCAACCCTTTCAGAACATTGGCGTGAGCAAAGCGGACTGTCCTGTTTTCAGGCTTTTTTCTGGCAATCCTCAGCATTTTTTCAGCTGGATCAATACCTGTCACTTTCAGCCCCTTTTCATTGAGAACCGAGCATAGCGCACCCGTCCCGCACCCGACATCGAGAATCGTTTTGAACTCTTCTAGATCCAGTCCTTTGTTGACGCCTTCTATCACTTCAAAAAACCGCTTTTTCTGACCCTCGTAAAACAAGCCATAGATTGGTGCTATCGAATTAAACAGAAATTCACTGCTTTTTTCTCCCAAGAATGAACGCCTTCTTTCCCGAGCTTTTCAGATTAACCAAGTAAAGCTCATTCTTCTCCAGCAACCTGACAATCTCACTCCTAGCATTTTCAAAGGCTTTTCCGCCGAAGGAAAAGGTCACCAGAATATCCCCGCCAGGCTTCAATACCCGCGCGGCTTCGGACAAATATACCGGTGCATTAGATGTAACAATCAAATCAAATTCTGAATCACCATAACTTAAATCAGCCGCATTTCCAGTTTCGAACCTAATCCTTTTCTTATCAGCATCCGGGACCTTTTCCTGTGCAATATCAACCATGCTGCTGCTTTGGTCAAGACCTACAATTGAAGCTAATGGAAATCTATCCGCTACTATAAATACAGCAAGTCCTGTTCCAGTGCATAGATCCAATATGGTTTGCGGGATTTTTGTAATATGTGTCAAGCCATCTTTGAGTACTAAGAGATAATCAATACCGCTTTTCTTGACCTTTGAATCGTATGAATGACTAATCTTCTCAGGAAAGACAATCATGGCCTTAAGAAATATTTTTGATTCCATAAGCTCTGGATGTCTGATGGCCCATTTAATCAGCGGTGTCATTAGAACAGTTTTGAAATTAAATACAATGCTCATGGTAACCTCCTTCCTATAGAATCAAAACAGTCTACATTTTCGTTTTTCCAGGTCCTTTTGCTGTCGCTTCTTCGCCTGCACTTTCAATCCATGCCTTATCCGGACTTTTTTCAAGAATTTTATCCATCAATAAGCCAATCAAAAGAAGCGCCGTAAGCGTTAACACAAATCTGAGAAGTGTGAATGACACGCCTAAGAACTTGATCTCAACCATTAACTGTGGGATTTTTAAAGCTGCCCAAGAGCCTAAAAACAAAACTATATTGGTAATGCTAGCTCCTTTGCGGATCAGCGTGGCAGTCATTGGAAAAGCTACATACAACGGCCCTGTGGGCAGAGTCCCTAGGACAACAGAGATGGCTGCTCCTTTTATACCAGAACCGCTACCAAGCCATTTCTGGATTTTATCTTTAGGCACCCAAATTTCCATCAATCCCATGAGAATGAATACAGGAGGCATAATCAGAGCCATCTCTTGGAAATAGTCCCATGTCGCTTTAGTAGATCGAGCGGCCATATCCGGCATCCAGAAGGTCAATCCGGCAAATGCAAGTACAATCAAAATAGGAAACTTGAACTTCTTAATTAGCTCCATCATAGTAGCACCCCCATGATTCCAGCTATGATTAAGGCTGCAAAGAAGCCGAGGCCGTTGCGTAGTAATGTGAATTTTTTGCCGAGTGATTTAATTTCCATCGGAGCTGTCATAATGCCTACCATGACCAGTGTCGTGATAAATACCGAAATCGTCATGACGGTTGCGCCTGATCGCAGCAGCGAACCAGCCAGCGGAAACGCAACTAATGAGGGAATCAAGGTGATTGAACCAATGATTGCTGCAAGAATTGTCGCTGTGAAGCCTGCTTCTTCGCCAACTAGTTTTGCAATGGTCTCAGGGGTGAGGATGCCTAAAGTTAATCCAACAATACCCAGCACAGTCAACAAGCTTGGGGCAGATTTAAGTAATGCTTTGCCGGCTATTTTGAAAGCTTTCTTGGTTTTTTCCTTGCTTTTAACCAGCGAAATCACCAAACAAATCCCCATCAATCCGTAGATTGTTATTATGGTTGCCATTCAAATCCCCCCTATTTTTGATCCTTAATCTGTACGCCCATAAGCCTTGCCCCTGAAGTTGTTTCCATTGAAAGCAATGCTGGCTCCGTAATAAACACCTGATTTTCTTTTAGGATTGATGATTCACCGTTTTTCTTCAATAAAACTTCTCCCATTACTAGATAAAACATGACATAGGACTCCATCTGGCACTCCGGTATTTTCCCTCCGGCCTCCAAAACAATGACACGTGTCTTAAAAAGATCATTTTTGTAAAATACATTCACATTCCTGTTTTCATATCCCTCTGCTTCTAATCTCATTAAATCAAATATTTCCATTTTTACTCCTCTCTTTCTATACTTTTATTTTTTCCCGTAATAGATTGCATCTTTAGGACATATCAATTCGCAGTTAAAACATTGCTGACACAATTCCGAATTAATTCTGGCCTTTTTATCTTGTGCCAATATAATTATTGCTTGTGATGGACATGATGTTTCACATAATTTGCATCCAACACACTTATCAGAATTAACCCTTCTTGATAAGTATGCAAACCTTCCTGTCAAACCTTGTAATACACCAAAAGGACATATCTTGTTATGAAAAACTTCTGGTTTATATCTTAATGTGACAATTACAGAAATCACTAGCAAATATAGCAATACAGGGATCTCAACTCCAGTTACTTTTTTAATTACTACCATCGTTATAACCGAAGCCACTAACAAAGTCCATGCTAGCCAACCGGATTTAAGCCACTTCGGAGTTCCCTTTAACTTAATATTAAGCTTATGTGCCACTATCTCTGTGCTTATCATTAGAGTATTCATTGGGCAAATCCATCCGCAAAATATCCTTCCAAAAAATAATGCGACTATTAAACTTGCTCCAAATATACCCAGCCATAATATCGGTGTCCCTTTTGCCATAATAAAAATAAATAATCCTAAAAATAGAATTCGTATTGCATTAATCTGCAGTCGTATCATTCTCATTCTCCAATCCAATATTTAATATAAGATTCTCGTACCTGCCAATAACCCTCTCAATCCGAGCTCTTCTAGCCTTCAATATTTGAATCCATTGCTTCAATTCTTTTTTCCCATTTTGTGTAATCTTGTAGACTCTTCTTTTCGGTCCAGGACCGCCTTCTTCCCAAAGAGATGTCAATAACTCTTCTTTTTCCATTTTTCTAAGTGTTCGATACAGCGTACTCACATTAAGTCCATCTTCTGAAAAACCAAAAAATGCCAACTGTTCAATAAGTCCATAGCCGTAGCCAACTTCGTTATATAAAAGTAATAATAAACAAATCTCTAAAAACCTTTCCATTTTATGATGCTTGCTATTACAAAATAAAGCATGTTCTTCAGTCACAACTTCACCTCCAATTAGCGAAACTATATACATTGTGAATATAGTTTTTGTGAATATAGTATATTCCACTTTTATCAAACTGTCAATAAATATAAAAAGACCACCGCTCAAAGGGTGATTGAAAAGTGATAATGTCTTATTATATCAAAAGGGATAATGTCCTAAACAAAACAATTTAGTATATTAGACTTTCAATTCAGTATTGGAGGTCACAGATACGAAAAAGGTAATGTTGAGATTGGACGAAGAATATTAATAGAAATTTTAATAGCGATGAAATCGATTAACTAAATCTAATGTTGTCTTAAGAGTGATCCATTTAATTTCAAGTTTCTACTTATAAATTTTGTGAATAAAATATGATAATACAGGAAATCGTATATCTAGTGATTGAATAGATATTTCGGCAGATTATTCATTAATTTATTTATTTATTTATTTATTTATTGCAGAAGGTAACTACTGCAAGTTTAATGTAAACTAATAAATATAAAAATAAATTATTTTTAAAACACTTAGAGTAAATGTTATAATTAATTTAATGTTGATAGGTCTTAATCAACCAAATTGTAACATTTATTTATAGTAAGAAAGCTTGATGAGATTTAGTAATTTAATATCAGATTGTTAGTTTAACAATTATTTTTATATAGGTAGTGTTTACACAATGCGGTAATGAATAATATATCTAGGTGTTTACGAAAGTTTTTAAGAAACTTTCGAGAATATATTAGTTGGATGTGAAATAATCTACTAAATAAGGAAGTCGTGACTATGAAAACAGAAATTCAATACATACTATTAATATTATTATCAATTTGTCTAAAAAGTTCCGTTGAATACTCATTCATTAAGCCACTTAGAAAAAGAATAAACAGATTTTAAACCATTATATTTTTCTTTGACAAATAAAAAAAATATGTAAAAATATAATTAGTGAATCTGTTTTTTTACCAGAAAATGAATGTTTCGTACAATTATTTATTTTGGATTTATAAACAATTGAAAAGGAAAGTGTCGAGAAGGCCAATGAAAAAAAATAAAAATTATAAATTCGTACTATGTTAATAGGTAATCCTTTGATACTATCTCCTTCTTTCCCCTCTTCCACACCGTACATGAAATTTTCACTTCATACAGCGTTCCCTCAAAACTCGATGTTTATAACGATGAATCTTACTAAAACTCACTAACCCCAGACCTTGCCGGTATAATCATTTCTAATTATTATGAATTTAGACTCATACCTTCATATATTCGTCAGAAGTTTTTAGTCTTCAATTCTAACCATAGATATTTTATAGAGTACCAGGTTATAAGTCACACACTCTATCCCTAGAGCCCTTTCGATTGTTGCTTAGTTTTCGGCAACTGTCACCTGATTTCACCAAGCTTATTACAAGAGTCTTCTTAATAAGACTGATGCAATTTACGAGTATCATAGCAAACACTTCTGAGCGTTACCTCTTCATTTGATTTGTCCAACATTTAGTTCTTAATCGTTAAATTAGGCAATTATTTTAAAATTGCAACGTGTCGCACTAGAGCATATTTGCTCTATCTCTTAGTTTCACCTACTATAGGTCTTACCAAATGGGTTGATCAAATGAAACAGGTACCACTCTATGCTATAATTAATGATTTTGAACCAAATAAGATACTTGGCATTGGTACTTTTTATGACTTTTTTAACCGTCTATGGTTAAGTGAAAAAGATAATACTCATGGTCACATTAAACCTAAAAAACGTAAAAAATCTAAGAAAAAGAAAC
>Ga0209414_1000267_pt1 | contig 24359 bp, 19 predicted proteins | sample LakVidmifraction_4_FD_181154 | JGI IMG/M metagenome (GOLD analysis project Ga0209414, IMG submission 181154) | Hypersaline microbial communities from Lake Vida, Antarctica - Brine Hole Two &gt;0.2 micron (SPAdes) (version 2) | ecosystem: Environmental > Aquatic > Non-marine Saline and Alkaline >...
CATGTGCGTAAGCGGCCTTCAATGTATATTGGTGATACAGGGGTAAGAGGTTTGCACCACTTGGTTTATGAGGTAGTTGATAATTCTATAGATGAGGCAATGGCGGGTCATTGTGATACCATTAAAGTCGTCATTCAAAAAGACGGGGCGGTTTCTACCGAAGATAACGGACGTGGTATTCCTGTAGATCTTCACAAAAAAGAAGGAGTTTCTGCGCTTGAAGTTGTAATGACTAAAATTGGGGCCGGAGGAAAATTTGATAAAGATTCTTATAAGGTTTCAGGAGGTTTGCACGGAGTTGGGGTGAGTTGTGTAAATGCACTTTCAGAAAGTTTGAAAGCTACCGTTTACAGGGAAGGTAAAATTTGGGAACAGGAATACGAATTAGGGAAACCGCTTTATCCTGTAAGACCAGCTGGAGAGACCAATTTGAGAGGTACCGTTATTACCTTTAAACCGGATCCAAGTATTTTTGATCAAACCACCGAATATAGTTATGATACTTTGGCAAGCAGAATGCGTGAATTGTCATTTTTGAATAAAGGTATTACCCTTACTCTTACAGATGAGCGTCAAGTGCAGGAAGATGGATCATATTTTTCCGAAACCTTTCATTCAGATGAAGGTTTAAAAGAATTTATAAGATTCCTGGATGGCACCCGGGAGGCCATAATTTCTGACGTGATTTCCATGGAAGGTGAAAAGAATGGAACTCCGGTAGAAGTTGCCATGGTTTACAACACTTCATTTACAGAGAATCTTCATTCTTATGTAAACAATATCAATACTCACGAAGGCGGAACACATCTCGCCGGATTTAGAAGAGGACTTACCACAACCTTGAAAAAATATGCCGATTCCTCAGGAATGTTGGATAAGCTAAAATTTGAGATCACGGGAGACGATTTTAGGGAAGGCTTAACAGCCATTATTTCGGTAAAAGTAGCAGAACCTCAATTTGAGGGTCAAACCAAAACGAAATTAGGTAACAGGGAAGTTACAGCGGCAGTTTCTCAAGCCGTTTCTGAGATGTTGGAAAATTATCTGGAAGAAAACCCCGGTGATGCCAGAATCATAGTAGAAAAAGTTGTCCTTGCCGCTCAGGCACGGAATGCTGCTAAAAAAGCCCGTGAGATGGTGCAGCGTAAAAGCGTTATGAGCATAGGTGGATTGCCCGGAAAATTGTCCGACTGTTCAGAACAGGATCCTACAAAATGTGAAGTCTACCTGGTAGAGGGAGATTCGGCAGGTGGAACTGCCAAGCAAGGAAGGGACAGGAATTTTCAGGCTATTTTACCGCTACGTGGTAAAATTCTGAACGTTGAAAAAGCCATGACTCACCGCGTTTTTGACAATGAAGAGATAAAAAATATTTACACTGCACTGGGTGTAACCATAGGAACAGAGGAAGATAGCAAGGCGTTGAACTTGTCAAAATTGCGATACCATAAAGTTGTGATAATGTGTGATGCCGATGTGGATGGTAGCCATATTGAAACCTTAATCCTTACTTTCTTTTTTCGCTATATGAAAGAGCTTATTGAAAACAGCCATATCTACATAGCGACTCCGCCTCTTTATTTAGTTAAAAAAGGTCAGAAGAAACAATATGCCTGGAGTGATAAAGAACGGGATGCCATTGCAGAAAGTTATAGTGGCGCGGTTCAAATTCAACGTTATAAAGGTCTGGGTGAAATGAATGCCGAGCAATTATGGGATACCACCATGAATCCTGAATTCAGGAAATTACGCCAGGTGAACATCAATAACAGCGGTGAAGCCGATAGGATCTTCTCAATGCTGATGGGTGATGAGGTTCCCCCAAGAAGGGAGTTTATCGAAAAAAATGCGGTTTATGCCAATATAGATGCATAATAAATATGTAAAGCCCACGTAATAACGTGGGCTTTTTTTTTGATTTTAAGCAAATTTCATAATTCATCCTTTTTCAGAACGTATTTTTAGTATTTTTACTCTGAACTTAAAACCAGACACCTTGAAAAACATATTCCAAAACCTTTTGTTTATTAGCTTGCTTTTAGCTTTCGGATTTACAAATGCCCAAAACGATGAAGACCCTTTAATTGAGGATATGCTGTTGATTGCCGATAATTTTGCCGCTCCCGCAGCAGAAGCCGCTGCAATACAATCCAGTGCAGGCTGGTTCTCGTCTGCCGCGGATCTTGGAAAATGGAAGGTCGAACTTTCGTTACATGGAAATGCATTGTTTGTGCCCGGCAGTAAACAAACTAAACTGGCTTCCAATGCAGATTTTAATATTTTAAATTTCCAAGGCGGTTCAAATGCACTACTCCCTACAGTATTTGGGGGGGATTCTGATGCAGTTTTTGAAGGTAAATATTTAGGTCAAGATTTTGAGTTTGACGCCATTGATGGCTTAAATAAGAAGGTCATAATCCATCCCTTTCCACAAGTGACGGTAGGTTTACCTTATGGAACAGAAGTGGCTTTAAGATATGTTCCCAGGGTTACAATAGACGATGTGGGAGTGAGTACATACGGGATTGGCTTAAAACATAACTTTGCCCAATATTTTAAATATTCCAGACCGGATGATTTTCAGATAGCGGCAGTATTTACTTACAGTAACATCAATATGGATTATGAATATGCGCCAATTAAAATTAGCGCTAGTGTAGGTAATGTTCTTGAATTGAACAGCATAGATGTGGATGCAGATCTATGGTTGCTCCAGGCATTAGCTTCAAAACTGTATGGAAATTTCGAGGTTTTCGGAGCCATGGGTGTTACCAGTTCAAATTTTGATTATTCTATGGGAGGGGGAGGAGTTTTACTTCCAAGATTAAATGACGAATTGGGCACTTTAGGAGGAGATGATGTAAAATTTAAAGCGGATCTTGGGTTTAACTATTATATAGGAAATTTCAAAATAAGCAGCGCTTTTACAGCCGGCAGCTTTTTTAATGCCAATTTAGGTCTTCATTATAAAATATAAAAGGATAAATATTTGTCATTCCAAAACTATAAATATGACCCATTATTCGTATTTTCGTAAAAAGAATAATAAATTAATAAAAATCATATAAAAATGAAAGTTACTATCGTAGGAGCAGGAGCAGTTGGTGCCAGTTGTGCAGAGTATATTGCAATTAAGGACTTTGCTTCAGAAATTGTGTTATTGGATATTAAAGAAGGAGTGGCAGAAGGCAAAGCAATGGACCTTATGCAAACAGCCTCCCTAAACGGATTCGATTCAAAGATCGTTGGAGTTACAAACGATTATTCTAAAACGGCCGGGAGTGATGTAGTAGTAATTACCAGTGGGATTCCCAGGAAACCGGGAATGACCAGGGAAGAACTAATAGGAATAAATGCTAATATTGTAAAAGAAGTTTCTTCCAATTTAATAAAACATTCCCCGGATACAGTTATGATTGTAGTGAGTAATCCTATGGATACCATGACCTATTTGGTTCACAAAACTACCGGTTTGCCTAAAAGCAAGATCATAGGAATGGGTGGTGCTTTAGACAGTGCCCGTTTTAAATACAATTTAAGCCAGGCTTTGGAATGTCCTCCATCAGATGTTGATGGAATGGTATTAGGTGGACATAGCGATACAGGAATGATCCCTTTATCCAGATTGGCAACTAGAAACTCTCTGCCTGTATCAGCTTTTTTATCTAAAGAAAGGTTAATTCAGGTAGCCGAAGACACCAAAGTAGGTGGAGCAACTTTAACCAAATTATTGGGAACCAGCGCGTGGTATGCTCCAGGAGCAGCTGTTTCAGCATTGGTACAGGCAATTGCCTGCGATCAGAAGAAAATGTTCCCTTGTTCAGCCTTGTTGGAAGGTGAATATGGTTTAAACGATTTATGTATTGGGGTTCCTGTAATTTTAGGGAAAGACGGATTGGAAAAAATTGTTGAGATCGAATTAAACGATGCCGAAAAAGCTAAAATGAAGGAAAGTGCAGAAGGTGTTAAAAAAACAAATAACCTGCTAACTTTTTAAATAAAGAATACTTCTTCTATTTAAAAACGAAGTTTAAAAAGGACCACAAATTTGGTGGTCCTTTTTTTTTGTTCAAAAGTTAAAATAATCAAAAAAAAATAATTGGGATTTGTATTTTTGAAATCCTATATTTGTCCGTTTTAAAAATTGACCTAAATTATAAGGAAGAATGCAGAATAAAGGACTGATCAAGGTTTTTGCAATTTTATTTGGATTGGTATGTATATACCAATTATCATTTACATTTATTGCCAGCAGTGTAGACAGTGATGCTAAAGACCATGCACTACAAAAGATAAGCACTAATGTAGAAGATTATTCAACCAAGAGAGACGTGGCTGAAGCACGCTATCTGGATTCCATCGGAAACCAGGAAATTTTTGCCGGGATAACTTATAACTCAGCAAAAGGAAAAGAACTAAACAAAGGACTCGATCTAAAGGGAGGAATAAACGTAATCCTTCAAATTTCTGTTAAGGATGTTTTAAAGGGATTGGCTAATAATAGCAAGGACCCTGCATTTAATAAAGCTATAGTCGATGCCGAAGCAGCCCAAAAAGATAGCCAGGATAGTTTTGTGGACCTTTTCTTTGAGGCTTTCAGCAAAATTTCGGATGCTAAATTGGCCTCTCCTGATATTTTTGCAAACAAAACCTTAAGCGATCAGGTTAATTTTGAAATGACCAATCAGGAAGTTGAACCTGTAATCAGGCAAAAAGTGAACGAATCCATTACTTCCGCTTTCGAAGTTTTGCGCAAACGTATCGATAAATTTGGAGTAACTCAACCTAATATTCAGCGATTGGGGAACTCAGGCAGGATTTTGGTAGAGCTTCCGGGAGCAAAAGAAATCAGCCGTGTAAAAAGCCTGCTTCAAAGTACCGCTCAATTAGAGTTTTGGTATGTTTATAAAAATAATGATTTTGGTAACTTTCTTGTAAATGCCAATAATGTATTGATTGACATAGTTAAAAAAGAGAAAGTAACTGATACCCCTGCAGTAGATACTGCCGCTACCACAAAAGAAGATGCTGCAATAGAAGCCTTATTGGCCAGTGCTGAAGATACTTCAGAGGTTCAACAAGCAGGCAATAATCCTTTATTGGGTTTAATAGTTTCACCAGGATTTCAGGGAAGTCCAGTGCTTGCAACATTTGCAGCAAAAGATACTGCCCAGGTAATGGAATATTTAAAACTGCCACAAGTACGTTCTTTATTACCTCAGGATTTGCGATATGCAAAATTTGCCTGGGGAGTTCAAAAAGAAAAATTTGTTGATTTATATGCCATTAAGGGGAATCGTGAAAATGTTCCTCCTTTAGCCGGAGATGTTATTACCGATGCGCAACAAACTTATGATCAAGTAGGCAGGGTAGCCGTATCCATGCAAATGAATGGAAAAGGGGCTAAAACCTGGGAAGAAATGACCGGGAAAGCTTATTCTGAACAAAGCAATATCGCCATTGTGCTTGATAATATTGTTTATTCTGCTCCCGGAGTTACCACTGGGCCAATTAGTGGAGGTAGAAGTGAAATTACAGGAGACTTTGGTATAACTGAAGGTCAGGATCTTGCAAACGTATTGAGGGCAGGGAAACTTCCTGCCTCAGCGGATATTATTCAGAGTGAAATTGTAGGCCCGTCCTTAGGGCAGGAAGCTATAAGCAGCGGTGTCTCATCTTTCCTTATTGCTTTAGCTATTGTTTTAATCTTTATGGTTTTCTATTACGGAAAAGCAGGTTTGTTCGCCAATGTCGCATTAACCGTAAACATTCTATTTATATTCGGAATTTTGGCCGGTCTTGGAGCCGTATTAACCTTGCCTGGAATTGCAGGTATTGTATTGACAATTGGTATGTCGGTGGATGCCAACGTGCTTATATTTGAACGGATCAAAGAGGAGTTGGCTAAAGGGAAGGCTCAAAAAGATGCTATTAGAGATGGATTCAACAATGCGCTTTCTTCTATTTTAGATGCGAACATTACCACGGGTCTTACCGGGTTTATATTGCTTATTTTAGGAACCGGGCCAATTAAAGGTTTTGCAACTACCTTGCTAATTGGTATTGCTACCTCATTATTCACCGCTATTTTTATTACCCGATTGTTTATTGACGGATACGGTAAAAATGGGAAATATCTTGAATTTGCTACAGCCTGGACCAAGAATTTGTTCAGAAACATGAATATTAATTTCTTGGCTAAAAGGAAAGTCTCTTATATATTCTCAGGAATTTTAATTTTGATAAGCATCGTTTCCTTTTTCACAAATGGACTCAACCAAGGGGTCGATTTTGTTGGGGGAAGAACTTATACAGTGCGATTTGCAGATGACGTAAACGCAACCGATGTTCAAAATGATTTGACCGCTGTTTTTGGAAGTGCTGAGGCAAAAACCTTTGGAGCTAACAATCAATTGAAAATAACAACCAAATATAAAGTTGAGGACGAAGGGGAAGAAATAGATGCTGAAATTCAGCAAATGTTGTTTGAGGCCCTGCAGTCTTATTTACCGAAAGATTTTACGGCTGAAGAATTTGGAATAGGTTCTGGAGAAGAACGTACCATTGGGATTATGCAATCCATGAAAGTTGGACCAACCATTGCAGATGATATTAAAAACGATTCATTCTGGGCAGTGCTTGGATCATTGATTGTTGTTTTCTTATATATCCTCCTGAGGTTTAGAAAATGGCAGTTCAGTTTGGGGGCTGTGGCAGCCGTAGCGCATGATGTGACTATTGTACTGGGAATTTTCTCCTTGTTCTATAACTTACTTCCATTCAGTATGGAAATCAACCAGGCATTTATCGCTGCAATTTTAACGGTAATTGGTTATTCCCTTAACGATACGGTGGTCGTATTTGACAGGATCAGGGAATTTGTAAATGAACATACAACCTGGCCGCTTGGTAGAACTATTAACAGCGCATTAAACAGTACTTTAGGTAGAACAATAAATACCTCTATGACAACCTTATTAGTATTATTTTCCATCTTTATATTTGGAGGCGAAAGCTTACGAGGATTTATGTTCGCGATGATTGTGGGTATTATTGTAGGGACCTATTCTTCCCTTTTTATCGCAACTCCGTTAATGTATGATAGCGTGAAGAAAAAACCGGTAGATTTCAAAACACCTGCAAAAAAAACTGCAGAAGCACCTGAAAAAACTACATAAGGCTTCACAACCTTTTTAAAATAAAAAAAAGCTGTCCGTAATTGGACAGCTTTTTTATTTTATGGAGAATCTATGTAAAAACCCTCGCCGGTTTTTAAGGCCTGTGAGGGTTTTTTATTTTATCCAAATCATAAATTTTATCTGCCAACTCTCAATAATTTTAATATAAGAATCCATGGGAAAAGAGAAGTTGCAAATAATATAAAGAAAAAGAGGAAGATATCCCGTTGATAGGAGTTATTCTTAAGCTACTGATTTTCTTATTTTAGCTGTTTTTTAATAATTGAAATTACAATTTTACAGTTGTTTCCATATAATTGTGAAATGCGTACTTCAATTTTTATCCAGTCTTTTAAAGTCTATTTTATCGCCTACTTCAATATTCCATTCTTTTACTTTACCGGCGTTAAGCTCCAGGATAAATTTCGCAGGTTTATTTGAAGGTAAAGAAGTTTCATCCAGTGCCTGGGCATTTTCCTTAAAGCTCACTACACTACTATCCTTGCTGTAAAAAATAATATCTAACGGGATGTATGTGTTTTTCATATAAAAGCTTCGTAAGGCTTCCTCAGGATAAATAAATAGCATTCCCTGGGTTTCCTTCATAGATTGCCTGTACATTAAACCTGTTTCCTGTTCATATTGGTTTTCTGCAATCTCAATGTCCAGTTTCTTAATGCTGTCACCGGATTTTAAAAGATATAATTCTCCTTCTTTTTTAAATTCGATTTCAGAAGTTTCAATCTTAGATGCTTTGGGTTCATCACCACAGGAAAACAGCAAAGTTGATAACAGGTAAAATGTGAAGTAATTTGTTCTTTTCTTCATCTGAATAAATATTAACCTTTAATGGAGATCGCTTAATTAATAACGTCTCATCCCCATATTGCTGATAATTATCTATTATGAACGGAATTGGTTTTTATTTAGCCGTTTTTTTATTTGGCCGGAACATGAAATAAAATCCGGCAATAATGAATGGGATACTCAGCCATTGACCTGTGTTAATTACCCAAAGGGCCCGCTCGCCAACCTGGGGTTCTTTTAAAAATTCTATAAAGAATCGAACAGTCCAGAGCAATACTAAAAACAGACCAAAAATATAACCGATTTTTTGTTTTTTGTCGGTTTTCCAATAAGTAAACCAAAGCAAAATAAATATCAATAAATAACAAAATGATTCGTATAATTGTGCCGGGTGCCTCGCAAAATTTTCCCCCAAATTCTTAAATATCACCCCATAATCACTATTGGTTGGTTTTCCAATTATTTCGGAATTCATAAAATTACCTATTCTTATAAATACCGCACCGCTGGCGACTGGGATCACAACTCTGTCCAAAATCCATAAAATGGGTTTGTCCAAGACATTCTTTCTGTATAAGTACATTGCAATAATGATTCCTATTGCAGCTCCGTGGCTTGCCAAGCCTCTGAAACCTGTAAATTCGAATTCAGGCTTAAACCGGACGGGTAAGAATATTTCGAGTAAATTGTGTTGAAAATAGTCCCAATCATAAAATATTACGTGTCCTAATCTGGCGCCAATAAGGGTTGCAAGAACAGTATGAATAAATAGCGAATCCAGCTTTTCAATGGAAATACCTTCTGTATTGTAAATGTTTTTCATAATATACCACCCCAGTCCAAATGCTATTAAAAACATTAAACTATAATAATGGAGGGTAAAAAAACCTAAATCCAATCCTTCAGAAGGGCTCCAGACAATTGCGTTAAAAAGCATATAGTAAATTTTAGATTATATTAATTTTTATGGGTAAAGATACATTTTTGTATCGTTTTTCGATAAAAGGCAATAATTATTAAAATGGAATTAAGGCACAGGATCATATCCGGAGCCTCCCCAGGGATTGCAGCTAAAAATACGTTTTATGCTCATCCATCCTCCTTTAAACAGGCCGTATTTTTGAAGGGCTGTTAAAGAATAATGAGAACAAGTTGGAGTATATCTGCACGCAGCAGGAGTTAGAGGTGAAATTATTTTTTGATAAAACTTCACCAGCAGTATAAAGGGAAATGCAAGCCATTTTTTAAGCATAAGCTTGATGTTTAAATATTTTTCTATTCAAATGAAAAAGTAGTCCCTTCTTTTCCGTCTTTAAGTTGAATGCCCAAAGAAAGTAATTGGTCGCGAATTTGGTCACTTGTAGCAAAATCTTTATTTGATCGGGCTTCAGCTCTTAATTTTATAAGTAGTTCGATTGTACCTGAAAGTTTTTGGGTGCGGTCTTCATTTACTATTGTTGAATCAACCAAGCCTAAAACTTCAAATATAAAATCGTGCATAGTATTCTTTAACAAATCCAGATCTTGTTGAGAAATTTTTTCATCTCCTTCTTTAATGGCATTTATATATTTAACAGCATCAAAAAGGGTTGCGATCAGGATCGGGCTATTAAAATCGTCATTCATTGCATTATAGCAACGCTGTTTCCATTCATCAACTGAAAAGGACGAGGTATTGGAAACCGGTAACTGGTCTATATTCCTAAAAGTATCCATTAGCCGGTTAAATCCTTTTTCACTTGCCATTAAAGCATCATTTGAAAAATCCAAAATACTGCGGTAGTGAGCTTGTAGCATAAAAAACCTTGCAACAGAAGGACTATAGGCCTTGCTAAGGTTAGGATTGTTCCCGGTAAATATTTCATTAGGGAGTATGTTATTACCCGTACTTTTTGCCATTTTCTGGCCGTTAAGTGTGAGCATATTTGCGTGCATCCAGTAATTTACGGGTGTTTTACCGGTTGCGGCTTCCCCCTGTGCAATTTCGCATTCGTGATGAGGGAATTTAAGATCCATTCCTCCTCCGTGAATATCAAATGATTCTCCCAAATATTTGGTGCTCATTACTGTACATTCCAGATGCCAGCCTGGAAAACCATCGCTCCAGGGTGAAGGCCATCTCATAATATGTTGAGGTTCGGCTTTTTTCCAAAGTGCAAAATCCTGCGGGTTTTTTTTGTCGCTTTGCCCTGAAAGCTCACGTGTATTGGCAATCATATCTTCAATAGTCCGGCCGCTTAATTTTCCGTAGTTATGATCTTTGTCAAATTTTAAAACATCAAAATAAACAGATCCATTCACTTCATAGGCAAAGCCTTTTTCGAGAATTTTCTTGATAGTTTCTATTTGCTCTACAATATGTCCGGTCGCCGTGGGTTCTATGCTTGGGGGTAAATTGTTAAATTTTTGAAGGGTATTGTGGAAATCTACGGTATAACGCTGGACTACTTCCATAGGCTCAATTTGTTCCAGTCTGGCTTTTTTTGCAATGCGGTCCTCTCCGGAATCTGCATCATTTTCCAAATGCCCCGCATCTGTTATATTTCGAACATATCGAACCTTGAATTCTAAATGTTTTAGATATCTAAATACTAAATCGAAGGAAATAAAGGTCCTGCAGTTTCCCAGGTGAACATTGCTGTAAACCGTCGGGCCACAAACATACATTCCTATATTTCCTTCGTTAATGGGGGTGAAAATTTCCTTTTCGCCCGACATTGAATTATATATTTTTAAACTCTGTTCCTTATAAAGCGCCATAGAATAATTCTTTCTTAAAGTTATAATTGAGAAATTAGATTAAAAAAGAAGTGTTCAATTTAATATAGCCCATGAATTCATTTTTTATAGTGGGGTCTTTAAAGGCTCCTCCAAATTCGCTTGTAACCGTGCTGCTTTCAATGTCCTGAATACCACGACTATTTACACAAAGGTGTTTTGCGTCAATAATGCAAGCCACATCTTCTGTACCAAGGGCTCTCTGTAATTCCTGTACAATTTGCATTGTAAGGCGCTCCTGGACCTGAGGTCGTCTTGCGAAATAATCTACAATTCGATTCATTTTTGATAAACCTATAACTGATCCTTTTGAAATATAAGCCACATGTGCTCTCCCTACAATAGGAAGGAGGTGGTGCTCACAGGTTGAATAGATAACAATGTTCTTTTCAACCAGCATTTCGCCGTATTTATACTTATTTTCAAAAGTTGATGCTTTGGGTTTTTTCGCAGGATCCAGTCCCGAAAAGATTTCATTGACAAACATTTTTGCAACCCTTTCTGGAGTTCCTTTAAGACTATCGTCGTTAAGATCCATTCCCAGGGTTTCCAAAATATGTTTTACATCTTGATTTATTAAAGCAATTTTGTCGGCACTGCTAAGATCAAAAGCGTCTTTTCTTACAGGATTTTCTGAATTGGCAAAGGCATGGGCATCACCAACTTCATCTATTTCATTTTCAATATTGTCTATCTTCATAGCACTTTTTTATAAGGTAGTCGTGTTCTGTTAATTTAGCTTGCAAAGGTAGGGATTTTATAGCTGTTTCCCGCAAATTTTACGAAAACCCGAGGTGCTGCTTTACCTGAATTTTCTTAATTTGCATTTTATTCGACCCGGAAATTATGAGATCTTTACAACTATTTTGTTTAACTGTTGTTTTTTATTTAACAGGTACCTGGATTTTATTTTCCCAGGGTGACAGATGTGCTTCCATTCAGCCATTTTGTTCAGGAACTACTGAATATATATTTCATAATTCAAATCCCGGCAATAGCAGCGTTCCTTCGGCAGAGTCCGGACCGGATTATAGTTGCCTGGACTCCCAATCATATCCGGCATGGTTCTATTTGCAAATTGGCGATTCCGGCACTCTCAATTTTGAAATAAGCCAAACTGTTAATCCTGATGGTTCCGGGGGCACACTGGATGTAGATTTTATAGCCTGGGGACCTTTTACTGCGGAGGATAATTTGTGCAGCAACTCTTCGCTTTCTTCCAGAAATATTGTGGGATGCAGTTATTCAATTGAAGCAACTGAAAATTTTAATATAAACAATGCCAGGGAAGGAGAGATCTATGTTGTAATGATCACGAATTTTTCATTGAAACCCGGGTTTATTAGCCTTCAGCAAACAAATATTTCCGATCCGAATGCAGGCACTACAGATTGTTCCATTGTAAGTATTTTAGGTGACGATAAAAAAATATGTGGAGAAAACTTTGTCGATTTGGTGGCTAAAAACGTAATCGCTAATCGCTTTGAATGGTATATTTTTGATGATGTGTTGAACGATTTTAAAATTATTCCAAATGAATCAAGTACAAATCTAAGCGTTTCAGAGTCGGGGCGTTATAAGATAATTGTTGCCGGGACAGGGATAACAGATGAGGTGTTAATTGAATTTTTTGATTTGCCGGAAGCAGTAAAACCTTCTGATCTTGCCGGGTGTAGCAATGAAACTTCCGCCATCTTTGATTTGACAATTGTTAAAAATGAATTGACCCAAAACTATACGAACACCCTAAACACCTTTAAAATTGATTATTATGAATCCCCGGTTAATTTTGAAAATGGAATATCTATAGAAAATTCAACTGCTTTTGAAGGCAGGAGTGAACAGGAAATTCTTGCCACAATAACCAATCAAACTTCAGGCTGCACTTCTTTGCCGGTAACTTTTAAGCTACTTATTCAGCCGGTGCCGGTAATAATTTTAAATGAAACAACTATTTTATGCGTTGATTTTAATGGAAATATCGTGGCTCCTGTTTCTTTAGGTCAGGATTTAGGAGCGGGATATACTTATAATTGGACTCCTGCAAATGATCCTGACGGGGATGGAGTGCAAAATCCGAACTTCAATATTAATGAAGTGCCAGAGGAATCAAATATTTCGATTTTAATTACAGATAAAATATCCGGATGCTCAAGCACTTTTAGTACAGAGATAAAAGTTTATTCTGCTCCACAGGAAGTTTCTGTTCAAATTTCCGGAAACGATTTTGACGGCGGGTATGTGGTTAGGGGAACTGCACTTGGCGGAACAGGGGATGATGCAACATATGAATACAGGCTTGATAATGGTTCCTGGCAGTTACTGCCCTCTTTTACTTCAGTGCCCGGAGGAAACCACACAATTTCTGCCAGGGAAATTAATGGGTGCGGGAGCGCAATTTCTCAATCATTCAGATTAATTGGATACCCACGGTTTTTTACTCCAAATTCGGATGGTTATAACGATACCTGGAATGTGATAAACGATTCAGAAATATCAATCACAAAAGTGTTTGTTTTTGACCGGTATGGGAAACTATTAAAACAATTAGATCCAACTACGGGCGGATGGGATGGAACTTACAATTCACATGTTATGCCGGGAGACGATTACTGGTTTTTACTGGAATATAAGGATGCTGATTCAGGAGGAATCCGGGAATTTAAAGGGCATTTCACATTGAAGAGATAAACCTGAACTTGTGAAATTTAACTTTATGAAAATTGACATTTTGGACTAAAAGGTTTCGTGTAAAGAACGCAAAGGGTGAAGAAAAAAATATTTTCATAAATCAAACCTCAAACTATTTCCCAACTCCAAATTTGTTTAATTTCAAAAGCTACAGTCCAAAACTTAAGGAGAGGATCACGCTCGATAAATCCCTGTCGATATTTGTTGTATTGGTCAATCCTACCTGGTACAATTGGGGGTTATCTGTTCTGGAAGAATTGTCGTAGGCTAAATCCACTTTTATATTGCCAAAATTATAACCCAATCCCAGGGAATATCCATTCAGGTCGCCAAGGCTAGTTTCATTTTCATAAGGACTTTCTTCAAATCTATATCCGCCGCGAAGGCTCCAGTCCTGGATCCGGTATTCTCCACCAAGTCTATAGGTAGAAGCCGCTTTTAAATTATCGGCAATTTGGGTATTTTGAAACATAAATTCCGGGTCTTCTGCAGGTCTTAGTTCGGTATTTGAAAAGTCCTTATAAGAATAATCAAAACTTATCAAACCCGTTGTTCCAAATAATACGGCTAAACTTCCGGTGATTTTTCCCGGAGTTTTAAGTCTGTAGTCCGGGTAAACGTTTACCACATTTGGGTTTACAATTACCTGATCGTTAAATTCATCACTAAAGGTTTCCAAACGTTGGGTTGCCTGCTCTGCAATTGTGAACCAGGTAGGAGATTCGTAAGAAACCCCCATTCTTATATTATCGCTAAGCTTTGCGATGGTCCCCAGTTGGAAGGAAACGCCATCCCCGGTTGTGCTCAAATTATTGGTAAAAAGAACTTCATTAGTCCCGCTTCCGGAATTGCTGTTGGTTTCCAACAATTGGGTGGTTCTATCGTAATTTAAAAAGTGAGCGTTTAAATTGATCCCCAAATAAAGGAAATCCTTAAACTCGGAGGCAAAATTGAATGAAAATTTACCGTTTAATCCTGTGGAAGCAAGAGAATATTTTTGACTGAAAGTTCCCGGAGCTATCGCTGAATTATATACAGTGTTTTCAGGGGTGTCGGAATCTGGATTTATCACAAAACCTTGAAAACCCAAAAATGCCTGTTGCGCGCCAAAACCTTCATTTTCACCCAAAAATAGATAGAGGTCGGTTATACTTTCATCAACCAATGTTTTAAGCAGTTCTAAGCGGATCCCATCCGAATATCCTAAAAAGTATTGATCAATGGAATTTGGGCTTGTACCCTGGGCTACAAAACGATCGTCAAAATTATTTGTTTGTAAATAGTTTACTCCCAAAGTAAATTTTCCAAAGTTATTCTCTGAATTGATGCTATTAAATACCAAAACCGCTCCCGCCTGGTCAAAATTAACTTCAGAATTTTTGTTTGAAGTGCTGCCGTTAAAATAATTGGTATTGTTTTTTCTTTGGTTATAATTTAAGGTTACAGTAGCAAAGCTGTTTATAAATACTGCAGACCCTGCAGGATTTATCCCCAAAGCAGATAAATCGCCTCCCAAAGCACCAAATGCCCCGCTCATCGCCCTAAAGCGGGCCGTTCCGGTTAACTCTTCAGAGGAATATCTCACTGCATCTGTAATATCCTGTGCCTGAGAAAAACTTATCACAAAACAGGCGGCAACCATAATATATAGCTTCTTCATGAAATTCTCATTTTATTTACAAATTTTAATTTCCTCTGCCTCGATTACTGGAGGTAGTACCTCCTGAAGAGGATCGTCCGCCTCCAGAACTTCGTGTTGTTCCGGAACTTCGCGTTGTTCCCGAACTTCTCACTGTTCCGGTGTTGCTTCTATTTGTGGTGGTTGGTCTGGAATTGGTGTTGTTGCTGCGGTAAGTCCTGTTTGTGGACTGTTGGCTGCTCCTTTGGTAACGGCTATCCGAATTTCTCCTGGTGGTGTTATAATCTCCCGAAGATCTTCTGGTCAAACCATATTGATCATTGGAACTTCTTAAATTTCTTATACTTCTGGAGTAACTGGAACTTTGCCTTCTGGAATTGAGATTTACTGCATTTCTAAGGTTGGATCTGCTGCCATCCCTAAAGGAAGATACTGCATTTCTTCTTCCGGTGTTATAAGCAGCGTTTTGTCGGAAATAATAATTATTGCGATAACCATAGTTGTATGGATAATGCGATCTAAAAGGACTATAATAAAATGGATTCACGGCAAATCCAAATCCGGAATAAGGATAATAGCCTCCAAATCCTATACCCCAGGAACTTCCATAATATCCGGGACCCCAATAACCAGGACCTAAATACGGGTGGTAGGGATAATAACCCCCGGCCCAATATGGATTGTAATAACCGCCATAAAACCCATTATTATAGACATTTATGGAATAAGAATCTGGATCTTGTCCCCACGGAGCATTTCCGCCCTGATAATCGGGTTGCTGTTCTGTATAATCCCCACCGGTAGAGGTATAGCTTTCTACATCAGTGAAAATTGCATTTTCTGCCAAAAGGTCATTATATAAATCAGCTTCTTCTGCAAACAAATTTTTATAATAGCTATTCTTGTTGTCCTGGGTTGCATACTGTTCTTGCTCGCTATAAACTCTTCTTGTATCCCCGTAAACCCCATCCCTGTCGGCACCGGAATACTGGTATGAGCTACAAGATGCCAACAAAAGTAAAGACACAGGAGCTATGAAAAAAAGTTTGATCATTGGAATTAAAATTTTAAGTTTCATTAGCGGTGTATTTTATTGTTGAACATTACAAATTTAGTTAGTTTTGCGCTAACTATCTGAACCTTTAACAAAGGCGCAACATTTATTTAATATACAATTTAATTCACAATATTTATACCAAAATAATAAGAATGAGTAAGAAATTAACTACACGCGGGGAAGACTATTCAAAATGGTATAACGATCTTGTGGTAAATGCCGATTTAGCCGAAAATTCAGCCGTTCGCGGTTGTATGGTTATCAAGCCCTACGGATATGCAATTTGGGAAAAAATGCAGGCCGAACTGGACAGGATGTTCAAGGAAACCGGTCATCAAAATGCCTATTTTCCGCTTTTTGTGCCTAAAAGCCTGTTTGAAGCCGAAGAAAAGAATGCGGAAGGTTTTGCTAAAGAATGCGCAATAGTAACCCATTACAGGCTAAAAACCGATCCGAACAACCCTGCAAAATTAATTGTAGATCCGGATGCAAAATTGGAAGAAGAACTGATTGTTAGACCTACTTCCGAAGCAATTATCTGGAATACATTTAAAGGTTGGGTTCAATCTTACAGGGATCTGCCTCTTCTTATCAACCAGTGGGCAAATGTGGTTCGCTGGGAAATGCGCACAAGGCTCTTTTTAAGAACTTCCGAATTTTTATGGCAGGAAGGACACACCGCTCATGAAACTAAAGCCGAAGCGGTTGCTGAAGCGGAGAAAATGAATAAGGTATATGCCGAATTTGTTGAAAATTTTATGGCTATTCCGGTAATTCAAGGAACTAAATCTGAAAACGAACGTTTTGCAGGTGCCGAAGAAACCTATTGTATAGAAGCTCTTATGCAAGACGGAAAAGCTCTGCAGGCAGGAACTTCGCATTTTTTAGGACAAAATTTTGCAAAGGCTTTCGACGTTAAATTTGCTTCTAAACAAGGTGGTCTGGAATATGTCTGGGCAACTTCATGGGGAGTATCCACAAGATTGATAGGGGCTCTGATTATGACCCATAGCGATGACCAGGGATTGGTATTGCCACCTAGCCTCGCCCCAATTCAAGTGGTTATTGTTCCAATTTACAGAGGGGAAGAGCAATTGGCGCAAATTTCTGAAGTTGCAAATAATTTGGCTGCAAAACTAAAAGCAAGTGGGGTATCGGTAAAATATGATAACAGGGATACCTATAAACCCGGATGGAAGTTTGCTCAATACGAACTACAAGGTGTTCCCGTGCGAATTGCTATTGGACCTAAGGATTTGGAAAAGGGAAGCGTAGAGGTTGCGAGAAGGGACACACTGAGCAAGGAAATTGTAATGCAAGCAGAAGTAGTTGACAGGGTAAAAGATCTAATGATCGAAATACAGGAAAACCTGTATGGTAAAGCCAAAAATTTCAGGGACCAAAATATTACTGAGGTAAATACTATTGAAGAATTCAAGGAAGTGCTAAAATCAAAAGGAGGATTTATATCAGCACATTGGGATGGAACTTCTGAAACTGAGTTAAAGATCAAAGATAAAACAAAAGCGACTATTAGATGTATCCCATTGGAAGGGAAGAAAGAAGTTGGAAAATGCGTTTTGACCGGAAATCCTTCTGCTCAAAGAGTGCTTTTTGCTAAGGCTTATTAGGGGATTTAGGAAAATTATGTATTAAAAAAAATGAAATTCCCTGTTTTAAACCTATTTTACTGGTAAAAACAGGGAATTTATCACCGCTTTTTTATTTTATAAAGCTCGCATTTTCAGTATAAAGGGGTGCGATAAAAGGTTACAGGAGGCTGGATAATTGAAGAGATATTTGTTTTTTTAAATATTTCAGAAATAAATAGTTCAACATTTGCGACATAAGAAAATAGTTGTATTTTTGCATCCGCGTTAAAAGCAAGATTGGTCCGTTCGTCTAGGGGTTAGGACGCATGGTTTTCATCCATGTAACAGGGGTTCGATTCCCCTACGGACTACAAAAGTTGTTCTAAGTTAAAACAACTTTTAAAATGTTAAGCATGTCTGCTGAAGAGCAGATTCCTTTTTGAAATAATAACGGTCCGTTCGTCTAGGGGTTAGGACGCATGGTTTTCATCCATGTAACAGGGGTTCGATTCCCCTACGGACTACTTTTAAAAAATTAATTAAATAGTATTTGTAATGGCAAATCATAAGTCAGCGTTAAAGAGAATTCGTAGCAATGAGACCAAACGTCTTAGAAATCGCTACCAACATAAAACTACCAGGAACGCTATCAAAAAATTGCGTGAGTTGGAAAAATCAGAGGCCGAAGCTTTATACCCTTCTGTAGCTTCTATGATTGATAAATTGGCTAAGAAAAATATTATACACAATAATAAAGCTGCAAACCTGAAGTCAAAATTGACTAAACACGTAGCTGCACTTTAATATTTAAGTTGTGTCTAATTTATTAAAAACTGTCGGGAATTATATTCCGGACGGTTTTTTTGTTTTATTTTTTTTAAAATAAAACCCATTTTTTTCCGGATAGGTGAGATTTTGTTAAAACTATCCCGGGAAACTAAATAAGATCATTCTCAACTTGTGAAGGATTTAGTCAATCTGTAGAGAATTTGGCTGCGATTAAAATTGTGGGCTAAGCATTAAAAAACCCTGCCAGCGTTTCAAACGATGGCAGGGTTGTGTTGTTTTACAACTTCAAACTTCTGTCTTCCGAACTTTTTTAGTCTTGCTTTATTGCTCTTGGTTTTTGCCTCTTTTTTACTTCCGTCCTCGGTCTTCCGACTTCTGACTTTTTTTCAATCTATTCCCGAATAAATTGCTCGTTAATAGTTTCTATTAACTTTAGAACCTCGTCCTTTCCTAAATCACTTTCAGCAGAGGTGGTGAAATATTCTGGCATTTCAGCCCAGGTTTCCAACATCTTTGTCTTATAAATTTCAATATTGCGCTCCAGGGCTTTTGGCCTAAGTTTGTCGGCTTTGGTGAAAATAATATAGAACGGAATTCCGCGCTCGCCCATCCATCTCATAAATTCCAGATCTATCGCCTGGGGTTCATGCCTGCTGTCAATTAAAACAAACGCGCAAAGCATTTGTTTTCTTTGTTCGAAATACGCGGTAATAAATTTTTGGAAGGTTTTTTTTGCCGATTTTGAAACCCGGGCATATCCATAACCCGGCAAATCTACCAAATGCCAATTTTTATTGATTAAAAAATGATTGATAAGTTGTGTTTTTCCGGGTCTGCCTGAGGTTTTCGCCAGGCTCTTCCTTTCGGTAAGCATATTGATAAGCGAAGATTTCCCTACGTTGCTTCTTCCTATAAATGCATATTCGGGCAAAGAACTGTCCGGGCATTTTGCTACTTCAGTATTGCTGACAAGAAATTCAGCAGTCTTAATTTTCATATATTTCAGTCTAAAATCCCCTTTTTTGGAGCCAGTTAAAGAGAATTTCATTGAATAAATCTGGATGTTCCATCATTGCTGCATGTCCACATTTATCAATCCAATACAAATCTGAGTCGGGAAGCAATCTGTTAAATTCATCACCGACCTCCGGAGGGGTAACATTGTCATTTTTTCCCCAAATAATACAGGTCGGGGTCGTCATCTTAGGTAGATCCTTTGACATATTGTGACGTATTGCGCTTTTTGCGATAGCCAGGGTTCTTATCAACTTATTTCTATCGGCTACCGTCACATAAACTTCATCAACTATTTCCTTGGTTGCAATGTTTGGGTCGTAGAATACTGTTTCGGCTTTTTTCTTAATAAATTCGTAGTCACCACGACGCGGGTAGCTTTCGCCCATCGCATTTTCATATAAGCCGGAACTGCCGGTTATAATCAAACCTTTTACCAGTTCTGGATATAATTTTGTGCACAAAAGGGCGATATGTCCACCCAAGGAATTTCCCAATAAAATAACTTCCTTATATCCTTTAAGAACAAGAAAGTCCCTTAAATATTTTGCAATTGTTCCCACACTTGTTTTAAGAATGGGCAGACTGTATAAAGGTAATTCCGGGATCAAAATTTTATATCCCTTTTGAGGAAAAAAGTTAACAACCCCATCAAAATTACTCAATCCGCCCATCAGGCCATGCAAAATGACGATTGGAGTTCCTTCTCCAATTTCCAGGTAAGAGAACTTTCCTTCCTGTTGTAAATTATTTCTCATTGAGGGTCTTTCCTGTTAACAAATGCAAATATAGCGATTTCAGTACAAGTATAATCATTATTACAGAATAGCCTTATTATTTTTCAAAACTTTTCGCGTTAAAAAAGCTTTGATTTTTTAATGAAAATTTAACAATTACAACCTAAAAAGCAAGGTCCTGAAACCTAATGGAGTAGCGCTATTTAGTAGGGTTTCAGCACAATAGGTGGATAAACTTATCAACAATGTGGTAGAATGTGGTAAAAAGTGGTAATAAATTCGATATATTTGAAGCTATAAAGAGATTAAGTGGTAAACCTAATTGGAACATACGAATGTAAAGTTGATGCTAAAGGCCGTCTTATGGTTCCTTCAGCATTGAAAAAGCAATTGTCTCCGGTTTTAAAAGAAATCTTTGTTATAAAAAGATCAGTATTCCAGCCGTGTTTGGAATTATATCCTATTGAGGAGTGGAATGTTTTAATGCAGAAAATAAACGGGTTAAACCGGTTTGTTAAAAAGAACAACGATTTTATCAGAAAATTTACCGCCGGTGTTAAAACTGTTGAGGTAGATGCAAATGGAAGGTTGTTGATTCCCAGAGATTTGATGGGATTTGCTGATATTGACAAGGAAATTGTATTGTCTTCAGCCATTAATATCATCGAAATTTGGGATAAAAATAAATATGAAAATGCCATTGATGTCGCGGCCGACGATTTTGCGGATATGGCCGAAGAGATCATGGGAAACCAATTAACTGATGGAATATCATAATCCAGTATTATTAAAAGAATCTGTAGATGGATTAAACATCAAACCGGATGGCGTCTATGTAGATGTCACTTTTGGTGGTGGTGGACATTCCAGGGAAATTTTAAGCAGATTGGGAGAGAAAGGCAGATTATTTGCTTTTGATCAGGATGAAGATGCGCTGGAAAACAAAATAGACGATCCGCGATTTACGCTTATTAATGAAAACTTCAGGTTTATTAAGAGGTTTTTAAGGTTTTACGAAGTAAAAGAAGTGGATGGAATTTTAGGCGATTTTGGAGTTTCTTCTCATCAGTTCGATGTTGCCGAACGCGGTTTTTCTACCCGTTTTGAAGCGAAACTGGATATGAGAATGAGCCAGAAAGGAAGTTTAAGCGCCTTGGAGGTCATTAACGAATACGAGGAAGGACAGCTTAAAAAAATGTTTTATGAATATGCCGATTTGCGGAACGCTCCAAAAATTGCTGCCGAGATAGTAAAGGCAAGGGAAGTTGCTCCAATTAAAACCAGTGAGCAATTAAAGGAAGTATTGCGACCTTTTTTGTTTAAGGAAAAAGAACACAAAATTTTGGCCCAAATCTATCAGGCCATCCGGATAGAGGTAAATCAGGAGATCGAGGCTTTAAAGGAATTCTTGCTCCAAACCCAGGATTTGTTGAAAAAAGGCGGGAGATTGAGTTTGATGTCTTACCATTCCCTGGAAGACAGATTGGTAAAAAGATATATTCGAAGCGGTCTTTTTGAAGGTGAAGCGGAAAAGGATTTTTATGGAAATATCTCGGTGCCGTTCAAAAAGGTGAAAGGATTAATAGTGCCGGGCCCGGAAGAAATACGAAAAAATAAAAGGGCGAGAAGTGCAAAATTGCGCATTGCCAAAAAATTATAAAATTCATCCTAATAGGGCTCTGGTTTGAAGGGTTCATTGGTAAGAAGCTATGAAAAAAGGGGTTTATAACATATTAAAGGCAAATTTTCTTATCAGTGATGATGCGTTTAAAAACTGGCGATTTATTGTTTTTTGTACCCTTTTGGCCATTGTTATGATCGCTTGTTCACATAGCGCGGAACGCAAAGTACATTTGATCGCAAAAATAAATAATGAAGTAAGGGAACTTCGAAGCGAATTCGTTGAGAAGCGATCCACTTTAATGAAGTTGAAGATGGAATCCAATATTACCTCCAAAATGGCAGATAGGGGTGTAAAACCTTCAGAAACTCCTCCATATAAAATAAAAATAAAAATAACTGAATAGTGATATTTTGGCAACAACTGAAAAACACATATTAAACCGATTGTATTTTATAGCAGCATGCTTGTTCATATTTGCTATAGGAGTGGTTATTCAGTTGCTTAACATTCAGTTTGTGGAAGGCGATAAATATAAGGGCCTGGCAGATGAACGCGCCTTTAAAAACTTTACCATAACAGCCAACAGGGGGAATTTATACGATACCAATTTAAATCTACTGGCCACATCGGTCCCCAAATACGATATTCGTTTTGACGCAGTAACGGTAACCGATAAAAATTTTGAAGAAAATATAATCCCATTATCCAAGAAGCTGTCGGCTATGCTTGGAAAAAGCGCCACTTATTGGTCGCAATCCTTACGAACAGCGAGAATAAACAAACATCGCTATTTTTTAATAGCAAGGAATTTGGGTTATTCTGAATATTTAAATATAAAAAGCTTTCCCCTTTTCAATTTGGGTACTTATAAAGGAGGGATGATCACAGAACAGCGAACCGTTCGGGAACATCCCTTAGGAGAATTGGCCGCCAGAACTGTTGGATACGATCGCCAGGACGATCAGGGATATTACACCCGGGTAGGCCTTGAAGGTGCTTTTAGTCCTTTTTTGGAAGGAACCGATGGACACCGGCTCAAGCAAAAAATTGCCAGGGGACATTGGAAACCTATCAGCGATAATAATGAAGTGGAGCCAAAAGACGGTGATGATGTTATTTCAACGATAGATGTCACGATTCAGGATATTGCGCATCACGCCTTGCTGGCGCAATTGGAGAAGTATGAAGCCGATCATGGGACCGTAGTGGTAATGGAAACCAAAACAGGGGAAATTAAAGCGATTTCCAATTTAGGGCGTACTTCAAAAGGCACTTATTTTGAAAAACTAAACTACGCGGTGGGTGAAACCAATGAGCCAGGTTCAACATTTAAATTGATGTCTCTGGTAGTCGCCCTGGAAGATCATGTGATTGATACGAATACGGTAGTAGATACCGAAAATGGGGTTATCACTATCAAAGGAAATAAGGTTAGGGATTCACACCGGGGAGGTTATGGAAAGATAACGGCATCCCGCGCTTTTGAGGTTTCTTCAAACGTAGGAGTTGTAAAATTGATCTACAATAATTATAAGGACAATCCCCAAAAATTTATAGATGGGCTCAACCGTATGGATTTGAACAAGAAATTGGGAATTTCTATTATAGGGGAAGGCGCGCCTTATATCCCGAGTCCCGGAGACAAAAAATGGTCAGGCCTTTCCCTGCCCTGGATGGCTTATGGATATGGAAGTATTCAAATTACCCCATTGCAAACCCTGGCTTTTTATAATGCTATTGCAAATAATGGAGTCTTGGTAAAACCACGATTTATCAAAGAAATTAAAGAATGGGATAAGGTCATTTTAAAGAATGAAGTGGTAGTAATCAATCCTGCCATTTGTTCTCAAGAGACAATAGGAAAAGTTCAGGAAATGTTGAAAAATGTGGTCATACGAGGAACAGCTAAAAGTCTTTACTCCCCAAATTTTTCCATGGCGGGTAAGACAGGGACTGCACAAACCGAATACTGGATGAAAGACTGGGCATCCAACAGACGTTATATTTCTTCTTTCGTGGGATATTTTCCTGCTGAAAATCCAAAATATACAAGTATTGTCATAATTCATAAACCAAAGAACAGTATCGGGTATTACGGTGCGGATGTAAGCGGACCTGTTTTTAAACGAATTGCCCAGAAAATTTATACTGATACTCCTGTTGAAGACGAATTGGAGTCCCTGGAAATAGAAAATGACGCGATTTCAAAGGATTTTGAAAAATATTTTACCACCGCTCAGGAAGACCTGAAACTAATGCCAAACGTAGTAGGTATGCCAATAATGGATGCATTGGCAATATTAGAAAATTTGGGGTTAGAGGTAATGGTTGAGGGAAAAGGAAATGTAAAAAATCAATCTATTAAAGCCGGAGAAAAAATAAATTCTAATAAAAAAGTAACACTTAGGTTAAGTTGAAGAAGTTAAAGGACATATTATACAAAGTTCCCATGG
>Ga0209414_1000268_pt1 | contig 24335 bp, 18 predicted proteins | sample LakVidmifraction_4_FD_181154 | JGI IMG/M metagenome (GOLD analysis project Ga0209414, IMG submission 181154) | Hypersaline microbial communities from Lake Vida, Antarctica - Brine Hole Two &gt;0.2 micron (SPAdes) (version 2) | ecosystem: Environmental > Aquatic > Non-marine Saline and Alkaline >...
TTTTACTTGAAAAAATAGAAAAATCAGGTATCATTGTGCGTCTACCGTTAGGGCCCATAGCTCAGTTGGTTAGAGCAGAGGACTCATAATCCTTTGGTCGTAGGTTCGAGTCCTACTGGGCCCACCACATATTAAATCAGGCTTGTTCGCAGCGATGCGGCAAGCCTTTTTTTATGGGGTTTCACAATATTTAAGAATACCTTGGTGTATGGCGAACCATATAGAATATTGGTATATTTGTTGGTATAGATTATACCAACGCGGAGATATACCAACATGCCATTAACTCATACTATTATTAACAAACTAACTCCAAGTGAAAAATGCATCCCTAGCCGGCCTGATAAACACAGTGATGGTGACGGTCTGCAACTGTGGGTAAGACATACTGGAAACAAAGTCTGGGTCAGCGCTTATCGCTGGCAAGGAAAGCAGCAGTCACTCACTTTAGGTAAATACCCAGTAATTACATTACAACAAGCACGCCAGCGTAACCTAGAAATAAAACAGTTAATTAGTGAAGGTATTAACCCGAAGGATAAGAAAAAAGAAAAGCTCGCTGAGCAAGATGGTTCAAGACTTTTTGATAACATTGCTCAAGCGTGGTATGCAGACCGTAAAACCTTTTTAGCCACAAGTACGTTTAGTCGTAACTATTCAGCCTATCTACGTGACGTTAAACCAGTTATCGGTCATAAGCTAATCGACGACATTACATCACCTGATATTTTAACGATTGGTAAAAGTATCGAGGCACGCGGCGCTAATGAAATGGCTCGACGCATAATGGCAGAAGTTGGACAGATATTTAAGCATGCTATTCGTATAGGTGTGGCTACCTCAAACCCAGCAGCAGATTTATCAGCGGCCATTAAACCGCATAAAACGAAGAATCATAGTCGCATTACTTCGAAAGAGTTGCCAAGACTCTTACAAGATATTAATGACTACACTGGGCATATCACAGTCAAATTAGGCTTATGGTTTCTATGCTACACATTCGTACGTACCAATGAGCTTAGGTTCATGGAATGGTCAGAGATAGATTGGAACGATAAAATTTGGCGTATACCTGCAGACAAAATGAAGATGGATAGACCTCACATTGTGCCTCTTGCACCACAGGTCATAGATATATTACAACAAATTAAAGAGCTGAATTTTTCAGAGCAGTATGTATTCTACAACCCTTCAACTCGCAAACCTTACAGCCAAAATGCTTTTATTAACGCTTTATATCAAATGGGCTATAAATATAAAATGACGGGACATGGATTCCGAGGACTGGCGAGCACTACACTTCATGAACAAGGCTTTATGCATGAAGCTATAGAGCTACAGTTAGCTCACGAGCAAGAGAATAAAATTAGTAAAGCGTATAACGGTGCTCAACATTTAGATTATCGTAGAGATATGATGAATGAATGGGCGGACTATATAGAACATAGTTTTTGAAAAGATTGTTAACTCGTTTATTTTATTCCAACTTATAGAGTGATTTTTATGTTAAAAAGTGGTGACTTTTATAATTTTAAAGACTTTGTTGCTCTTTTCAAGGATATAACAGATAAAAGTATAAGTGACACTGAAGTGCATAGACGAATAAAGTCTGGTCAACTTACACCCTATCTTGACTACAAAGGTGCTGCCCACCTTACTAAAAATGCAACAGTTTTGAGAGGTATTGACTATGTCATAAAACTATTTGAAGAAGAGTTTTATGTTTCGGGTATATTTAAGTTGTCTAATGAAAATATAATCCTTTCAGAATTTTTTCTTGAAGCTACCTTAGGAGTTGGAAATCCTGTAGCTCAAAAAATTAAGATCTATAGCATTAGTAATAAAAATCTAAAAAATACGGATCTTTCATTAGGTTATTGTTTATATAATATAAATGACAAGGTAAATGAAAAACACCCAAAAACTGATTTGAAATGTGAAATAGTTTTTGATAAAGAAGAATTACTTGATATAGTCAGTGAATATAAAAACAAGCAAAGAAAAAATTACTTAGAAAATGAACTCGAAGAAGCCAGAGAATATATTGAACGTTTAGAACGCGATAGAAACTTATTAGAAGTAGAAGTCAGTAGATTAAAGAGAGAATTAAATAATCAAAAAGATAGTTCTTCTAATAATGATATGAATAATATCAAATCGCAAGATTATAAAGTAATCGCAATGATGGCCATACTCCTTGCTGATACGTCTGTTAAGTTCAAACACGGTAATAGACCCAATATGCAGGCGATTGAACGTGACATCAAAAACTGTATTTTTGATTTAAATATTGACAACTCCCATCTACATGGTCTTGATGCACCTCATAAGCGTATTGCAACTTGTTTGAAAGAATTTTCTCAGTACTTTGATACAAATATTAAGAATTAAAGTTGATCTAAATTGAAAGTTCAATTTAACATTTGAACTTTCAACACAACCCTAACTCATAGAACTATCATTCTATCCATACCGTGACATTCCGTCATGGTTCAAATGGAGAAATAGAATGTCATACTCTAGCACCCCCACCAAAACCCGTAATAAAAACTTAGTGAAACTATTGCCACCTCAGGGTATGAGCAGAGCTAAAGATATTCTGCCATTTTTACCGTTCGGACGCACAACGCTACACGAATGGTCACAAGATGGCAGATTCCCAGCCAGCATTAAACTATCACCAACTATGGTCGCTTGGCGCAATAGCGATGTTTTAGAATGGATAGAAAATCATAGTAATCCTGCTGATAACACACAGGAGAATACCAATGATTAATCCAAAAAACAAAAACGCCCATGTTGGTAGCATGAGCGTTACTGACCATAAGAAATTCACATGCGACTGTCAATTCAATAGTGATCAAGCCAATGATAGCACGAAACTAGAAAGCTTAAACGATCATAAACTAACAAAAAATGAGCGATGGCCTGATCCTGAAAATTTAGCTAATGACTCTAGCACCCCCACGCCCTATCCTATCAATGCGTTTACAGGCTTATTACGTCGAGTTATTGAAGCAGTAGCATATTATGCACAAGTACCGCTTGCTATGGCAGGTAACAATGTTTTAGGCGCATTGGCAGACATAGGGCAACGCTTCATTGATGCGCCAATGGGATATGGGTACATGCCAGCCAGTCTTATTCTAATCACAGAGGGTGAAAGCGGTAGCGGTAAAACAAAGGCAATGAGCTTAACTCACTGCAAAATAGAGACGCATGAGCGGCAACAATATGAGAGCTATCTGCAAGACCTAGAGGTCTGGGAAAGTGATAAGATAGGATTAAAAGGTGCTGGATTAAAAGGTGCTGGATTAAAAGGTGCTGGATTAAAAGAGTACTTAAGCAATACGCCAAAGCCTACCAATCCCAAAACCGTTTTTGATGATGCAACGATTGAACCTATTCTAGATAAACTTGTCGATGGTGATATTAGTAACGCTTCATGGGCAACCGATGAAGCAGGACAATTTTTTAATGGTCACACTATGAAAGGTGATACCGCAGGAAATGCACTAAGCGCTATTACGAAGCTATATAGCAGTGGGAGAGTAGCAAGACAGCGCTCACAAAAATCAGCCCATGCCACACCGCGTACAGATGCTTATGATGTTCGTATGACACTACTGCTTCAAGGTCAGCGTGTGATATTAGAACCAGCATTAACGGACCCATTGATGAATGGACAAGGTTTCTTAGCACGAGCGCTTATCGCTTGCCCTGAAGACCTACGCGGAAAAAGAGTATTGAATGATGAGCAGCGCAATGAGGACAATCCGTATGACAATCCTGATTTATTAGAATACTGGGCACGCTGTGATGCCTTACTTGACCCCTTACCAGCTAATGAGCTAAAAGACGCGCAAGGCACATTACAGCGTCTAAAAATAAAATGGAAAGACAACCATGCAAGACAAGTCTTTAATAACCTTGCCCAAGATATAGAAAACCGCCAAGCCAACGGGCAGGCATTGGCATACTTAAAAGCGTATGCGTCACGTATGGCAGAAAATGCCAGCCGTATAGCCTCATTAATTGCATTTTTTGAGAAACGTCAAACTATTACTGCAGATGACATAACCCGCGCTTTTATGCTTGTGGAATACTCCACAAGCGAGCGCTTACGCTACCTTAATGCCACGCCTACATGTGAGCAGAACGACAGTGAGAAGCTAAGCGGCTGGCTAGTGGATAAAGCCCGTGATAAGAAGCCGCATAAACTCAATAGAACTTATATCGCTAATAACTCTCCAAACCCCATGCGTAAGAACACTAAGTTATTACAGATTGAGTTGGACAAATTAGAGTCTGCTAAACATATCAGGCAAGAAATGGAGGGACGAAGTAAAGTGATATTTATTAATCCAAAGTTATACGATTAATATTAATGCTTAAGAAATCCTACTTAAATTGCTTAAACTACCCCTAGCCCATATAGCTAGGGGATTGCTGTTAGGATTGCCAAATCTTAAGCTTGCTTAAGCTGCTTAAACTCAGTATAAAACAAGCTAACTTAAGACGAGATTAAGCAATTTAAGCAACGTTAAGCAAATATCTACCTTAAGCTAATCCCTTGCCTATCATGTGTTATAGCCAATTTAAGCAGTTTAAGCAGCTTTTCTTAGGTATAAAACTGTATGGGCAGGCATGTAGCGTCTGCCTTTTTTATTGTGACTAACTTTCTATATGTGCCACATACAATCATAACTTGTTATCTATTATCCGAAAGTTTACAATTAGTTATTAGCTTTCTAATAATTTACCTATATGATTGATATTAACCAAACTCAGCACTTTAGGCGCTGGTTGCACAAACTCAAAGACCCATTAGGCAAAGTTGGCATATTGGCACGTATCAAGCGAGCACAAAGCGGCAATTTTGGTGATCATAAGATACTACCAAATACAGCTGGTATTTATGAAATGCGGATATTTAAAGGCAATGGTTACCGTGTCTATTATGCCAAGCAAGGCGATACTGTTTATCTCTTACTATTAGGAGGCAGCAAAGACAGCCAGCAAAGCGACATTGATAAAGCTTGCACTCTATGGCAACAAGTAAAGAATGAAACAAAGGAGTACCCTCATGACCGATAGTAAAATCAGCCGCTTTGATGTGGCGGAGTACCTGACTGACGAAACCCTTATTAATACCTACTTAAACGAAGCGTTAATCGATGGCGTACCTAGTGACTTTATTGAGGCGCTAAACGATGTGGCACGCGCAAAGGGCATGAATGAGCTGGCACTAAAGACGGGAATAAGGCGCGAGAGTCTTTATAAGACTTTGCAGTCCGAAAAGCCGCGCTTTGATACCATGCTAAAGATTATTGACGGTATGGGGCTACAAGTGACCTTGACTCCAAAAAGCCCAGCCTAATTTATGGATATAGCTCAATATCTATCAGCCCATATACATAAGAGCATGCCTTTTTTGCCTATATTGCCACTGACCCACGTAGCCAGTGGTTTATTATTCTTAACGCTGAATGCCTAAATATGCCGATATTGCCTAAGGTGAGATAAGTATTTTATTAATTATCATTAACTTTAGCTAATACATACAATAAGCATCCCAAATACTTCAAAACCCCTGACGAGCTGTAATAATCATCTGTCATAGCCAAGTTCTTATCAGACCGCTTACGTTTTTTCTGTACTACCCTAACCTCATAACCATGGAAACTCTCACGAGCACCAACACGTATTGAGCTATCGAGCCTTAGCTCTTTTTTAATATCTCGTACTGCTTGCTCACTATGCGCTCTAATCTGCCAATGACTGGCATCAATCAGCTGACAACCTACTGTCACGAACTGCTGTAGCATCTCAATCTGGGCCTCTTTAATCCCAAAATGAATCGATGAAGTGTTTAAGTTCTGTTTATCTGTAAATATATCCACAAATAACTTTAGCTCATCAGGTTTATCAGTTGACATCTGATACGCACGATCAAGCGCTTTGACTAAAACCTCTTGATTTTTATGTCCCGTCGGCGCATTCAAAAGTAACCTATCATCAGTAAAAACCTGACTGGCTCTATCGTAAATCTTTCTAGCCTCATGGATATGGATACTATGTCGAAGTGCGATCTCTGCCAACCGCCCTGCTCTTTTATCAACGCTTATTTTTTGAAGCTCCTCCAACAGTCCAATCACATCATAAATTTTAGGATGAATAAATATAGATGGCTGAGCATCTGCTGCGTCATTTTGTGTGTTTTGCTGGCAAGCTGTATCAGCTGATGGGTTATTATAAGAAAATAGAGACTCTTTGCTTGCAACTTTGCCAATTAAATAGCCACGTATCTTATCAAGATGAACCTGTTTAGTGCTAGGACTATAAGCCCTGCCGTCTTGCCTATTTACCGTCTGGTAGCCAATACTTGTCACCATCTCAAATACGGTTATAGGCATAAAAAGTTTGGTTTGACTCATTTGCCAGCCAGCCAGTAAATGAGCGGTATGGATATAATATTCAAACGTAGTATCTGGCGTTAGATGCCCAGCAAGACTAGCCAGCCCAAACCACATCCCCTTCTCTTTATTATTAGCAAGCACGGCGCTAACGATGGCGTCGCTATGATCTTTATCATAATCTGTCATCACCTGAGCCAGTGGCGAGCTGCTTAACACCAGTGCCAGTTGGCTAATTGCGGTATGCCGAAAGCTATGAAAAGTAAAGTCATGATTACCTAATAAGCGATCCCATATTATTTTCATCATATTACTAAAGAATACTGGTGGCAATGGCTGATCACCTGAGCCTTGTGAGAATAAGTAGCGTCGCTTTAACCTGTGCTGCTGATGATAATGCGCAATAAATTGCTTTAGCTCATCCGCTTTCAGTAGACTGTCTATCGGTATCACCCGTTTAGCGCTGCTACTTTTAAGTCTGCGATAACGGTTGGGTCTGAGGATGATTTTAGGGTGCTCAATGACATAACCATTGATACTGCTTATATCGGCAATATCACCGACCTTAATACCAATGATCTCGTTAATTCGCATACCTGTCCGATAAGCAAGCGCTAAAACAATCAAACAAAGTCGCTTTTGATCAACTTCCAACTTTGATGATTGGATATAGTCTTTCATCGTACAATATACACGCGGCGATATCATTTCAGCTTTAACCACTTGCCTATTATTGCCCCATGGAAAATATACGTAAGGTGCATTAAAATGCAGACGCTGATAATCATGAAATGCTTTCAAGCGGCCATAAGTAAATTTCTGGCTGTCTTTTAAACGGTTAAGATGAGATAGCAGTTGACCAGTAACATTTTTATCATCATCTATATCACTAGACGTATCATCTTCAGACTCTGATGACTTGCTCAGTACAGACGTCTTACGACCGTCTTTAACCTTACTTTGAATGATCTGCTCATAGACTTCTTCAAAGTCATCGCTCTCCCACTGATCAATGTCCTCATCTATCGTCAGCATCAGCCAGTCACGACCGATGCAGCCGATATATTTACTGACCGTATTGAGCCGAATACTTTTATCATCAAGCAGCGATAGCGTCCAGCCAAGCAAACGCTGGGCATTGGGCTGGCTGGCATCTGTTTTTAGTGTTTCGATGGTAGAGACAGCAGTACTTCTGGTTAATTTAAGCGTATCCTGCAGCTCTTTGATCAGATTTTTACTAAAGCTAGGGTAATTTATAGTATCCTTTTTTCCTTGTACCGTTTCTGATGTCTGGTAACTGCTATCAAACAGCTCAGACCACGTAAGCGGTTTAGAGTTTGGGTTGATGATTTCTCTGTTATAACTAATGAGCTTATCAGTCGGCAAACCTGTGGTTTTAATATCACCCTGTTTAACCACGGCAAGCGCACCATCTATCCAACTACCTTCCATTTGTCGCCAGTGATAGTTAGCGTATTTGATAAGCATCGAGTGTTGCGGTCGAGCGATGTCTTTGTTGGTGAGTTTAAGCCTTTTTGAGATATCATTGATAATGGTGTTAAATGGCTTTATTTTTGCTTTGCTCAAATCCTTGTCTTTCATGGCATATAAAAAACACAGACTCATATCATCGGGTACATAGTCAATAAAGCGTTGCAAGCTATTGCTATCATCAATCGCGCAGCCATAGTTACCATCAGGCACGCTAAGCGGTATTAAAGCTAACTGTTCTGCGCGACTCTCTTCATCATTTTTTGGCATGTCAATCTGGTAAATAAACCGTTCACCAAACAGCCAATCGTACAGCGCTCCTAATACGTCAATGTCATTGATACCGCCATACATGATGCTGCAATAAAGCAGTCCTTCGACTAAATCGTTAACTGAGAAGCGCCGTTTGCGCTTCCAGATATTTATCATGGTTGCACTGCTGTCTGCCACCGTGCGACCACTCACAAACCAGTCATAGTTAATAGTTAACCGCTCACGAGTCGCTAGTATCGGCACTACAGGCTCATTGAGGTATATCTGGTGATCTTTATTATAATCACGAATGAACTCTAAAAATCCGCGCCGTGCCAATTGAAAGTTTTGGGCAGTATCAAACTTGTTTTCTAACAGCTCGTTAATCGCTTCGTAATGATGCTGCAATTCACAGGGCGTCTGCATGGGGTTTTGATCAACGTAGTCCGCAATCAGCGCTTTAGCCGCGCGTTTGATGCTTTTTTTAGCGTCATCCCTATTTAGCTGCCGCAATTTATGAGCATTGATGTTATCCATATACGCGAACCTCAATTTGTTTTAAGCAAAGCTCATCAGCAACCGTATCTAAATGAGGACTAAGTTGATGCAATTGATTGATAAATGCAGATGACATGGGGTGCATGAACTCTTGATCCGGATGTTCATGACCGTAAAGCGCACAAATCAGATAGTCCGGCACACGTCCTGTAAGCATGGATCTGAGCTGATGGCGCAGCCAATTATCCTGATGACTAAAAAAGTCTTGTAGCTGGTAGCGGACGCGGCTTGGCGTGATACCGATAAAACCTTTTGGGTTCTTTTGGTAAATTTGTATAAGGGGTTGTTCTGATTGCAAAATGTCATTGATAGGATATGCCGTCTCTGGACATAGAGGATTATAAATGGCGGCAAACTGCTTAATATAAGTAAGGTAGTTTTGTATAGCCGTTATCAAAAACTTGCTGAGAGGAATAAGCCTACCGTCAGACTGAGTATTGCGCTCTTCTTTATCAGACACCCATAACATGCGACGTTTAAGGTCAAACTGGTGTAGCAAGCCTGGTGCGTGCTTGACTGGGCGGATACCCGTTTGAATCATAATGATGTGCCACAGCCAGGTGCTGTAGCTATTAAACTGCGCAATATAGCGGTCAATACTGTGATTAAGTCGCCCATTGTAGCTCTCAGCGCTCATAGCCAACTGATTAAAAAACTGCTCGCACGTTATCGTTTCAAGCGCCATATCGCTACCAATATGGCTTTTATGACCATTCATGGGCACACTGCACTCATCTATTAACAGCGCTTTTTGTTCGTCATCACAGCACTCAGTTATCAGCTCTACTGCTTGTATATAGGTTTGCTCTAGATCAGCAGTTTCGATACTGGTGTAGTATAGCGGTGAGCTGTGGCGCACATCGACGCCTGTGATCAAATCTGCATACAGAGGCTGATTAAGTCCATTTTTAATCAATACAAATAATCCAGACTCGATATATTGAGCACTCAAGGCTGGCAGGTTAAGCTGACTCTTAACCTCAGTGATGGCTAGTTTGACATCATCAAGTGAAACGGTAACTTTATTCTCTAGCATTACCTGCAAGGCATCAGGTAGTGCTCGCTTTAATACGCTACCATAGCTTTGCCTGTGGGCAAGCAGATGACTTCGCGTATTGGTAGTCACATCGACCATGATGGCAATACAGCTGGTCTTTTGGATACGGTCATAAATAAAATACTGACGCTGACTGCGACTATTTTGCCAATCAGTAATCACGCTATCAATACTAAGACCACTCAGTAGTGAGAGCAGCAGTACGGCATAACCCGTTCTATCTTCTGTGTGTTCGCTAGTGAAGTGCTGCCATAGCATCGCAAACAGCATCTGGTAGCCAGTGATACTCAGCTGGCGATGATTGGTTGAGAAATGGAATTGATTACGGCTGGCATGCTGATGGTTATTTTTTAATCGCCATTGCTGCAGCTCAGAGGATTTAGCGATTTGAGCGATAGGCTTAAAATTATTATCTAACAGTGGCGGCTGGTTATCATCAGCGATGTTTTCAGCGATTGCCACGTTACTGTGCTTTTTTGATTGTTTCGTACCAAACACTATTCTTTGTAGTGGCTCGACATCGATATGCGCCACTGTCTTGGTGACTACGTGAGCCGACTTTAAGCGTTTAGTATTTTTAGTATAGGTTTTGCTAACAAAGGTTTTATTATCAATTACTACCTCATAAGCCAGCCTTATTTGACCAATTTTACTAGCAAGATATTGATTGGCTGTTTTACCCGTTACCTCTTCCTGTTTGACACTTGCTTCATATTGTTTGATATGAGATAAGCATGAGGACAAACTATCGCACTGATCGTGAATACTGATTAACTGGTCAAGAATGCCACGTTGTGGATCGGCAGGTCTTAATGCCATACGAATACGAACGCCCAATTTATCGATTTTAGCAAAATGTTTATCGTGCCTAGCCGTAATCATAAACATGATTTTTAGATAGCCACTCATAAACCGCCACGCATCACTGCCAACATCGACCGCACCATACGCCTGATAAAACACAACCAGCATATAGCTGACCGCCCACTCTCCAGTCTTACCCTTCCCTACAATCTGCTGGATTATTTCAGTACAATCGATGCCCTGAAAATCTGCAGCATCAACACATGATGTCGAATACAGTAAATCAAGCTCATCGTCTGACACCAAACCGATGATATCAATAACTAACGCCTGCATTTGCAAATAATGCGGCGAACCTACAGGAACGAGCTTATTCAATACTCGTCTATCAGTCACGTCACCAAATAGTTTAGTGTGAGCCATGCGTGCCGTCCATCCAGCTCATATTTTTAGGCAGACCTAATAAGGCTTCATCATAAGCCACTTTGCACTGCTGATACTCGTAAGCGCTTTGACTGATACCTGCAAACTGACAGTAATTGCTAACCGTTAATCGATGCACGTCCATCAGCTCACAGATAAGCTGTTTGGGTGCCATGTTATATATGGCTTGAAACAGTGCTGGATGGTTCACGCCAGCAAACCTGGATAGACTAAGAGCCTCACACCACGCCAACCGCTTAATATCATGACGACTTTCAGGCGCAATCAGGCAAGGTTGACGCCAGTTATCTTCAAACCTCATTACCTCATCAATGCGGGTAAAATTATTAAAGAAGTGATAATTGTCTTTAACTTGTATGCATAGCCGCAATGGCGGACGATAATAGTCATCCAAGCCTGCCAGCTGCGGTCGGTGTAGAGGCAACCGATGCTGCTGCCAAACCATAAAAGCAGTGCTTGCATCAGGATGGACAGTTAGATTTTTCGAGCTCAGTAACAACAGCTTTTGAGTTGATCGTAACGTCTGATTTTTCACAGTGAAATACTCTAAGAACGATTGTTTTTTAATGATACGTTATAACATACCAATACACAAGCATATGATTTAACTATATTTATTAATAAATATAATGGCTGTAAATAAACACAAGGGCCTTAAAAATGCCCTCACAAAATAATAGCTATGCCATTATTTTATGAGGGCTATGAGTTTTTTATCAGGTAATAATGTCGTTATTTTTTATAGTTTAGAGTGAATGTACGCATTCAGCTAAGCTACTTATAAAACTCAGTTTTTACTATCTTCATCAGGAATATATTTTAATATCTCGCACGGAGTTACCTCTAATACCGCACACAACTTGCTTAAAGTATCGAACTCTATACGAGTCGTCTCATCATTATAAATTCTATGAAGTGTTGATTTACTAATATCTGTCATTCTTACTAGATCTGCAACTCGCAGCCGTCTTTCTGCTAGAAGTACAGGTAGATTACAAGAAATCACAATAAAATCCTTATTGGTGAGTAAAAAATACTTTCCAGTGATTACTTTTCTGTTAAAATAATACTCGTTGGCAATAATTAAGTTTCCGTCAAAAACTATTTTGTGCTGATTAACGCTTTATTATGTCATACACCTATCTTGCTGCTCAATAGCTTACTAATTACGATGGGTGCGACTATTCGATAGATATAGTTACTATAAAAAGGTGACGCCAATCATAGTTATCGTGTCATTAAAAAGGAGTACATTATTGGCATCAAGATTGAATGGAGCATGACACAAAACGCTTGGGACAAGCGAGTCTGTGAGGATTATTGGGCTTATGATCATAAAATCAGCTATGTAGGTTATGTGCGTATGCTCTGCCAAAAATATAATGTCAGCTCATCCATATTATTTGAAACCATAAGCCAATGCTATGCTTGCTTAGATGATGTGTGCTGTGAATACTGTGGTAGTGCTTGTCCTATTGAGGTACCCGCTGATATTGCTTATATGCGGGCAAAAGAGAGTTGGTTTTGTGCAGTGTGTGAGCATGCTATGTGGAGAAGTGATTTTATTAGCAAATAAATTATAAAGTCTGATGACCATGATAATAAGCCACCTAGCAAATATAGCTAGCTTCGAGAGCAGCAAGCAATAACCATACGTTTAATACGTGTGGTTTTATTCTTTATATTATGCTAGTCATCGATTTGAACCTTTTCCCAATTTGGACTTTATCATCGGTCAAAAAGGCATTTGTATAACCAAATATATGTCCGTTTATGTCGTGACATTACATAGCCTATTCAATCCTCAATATATATCGCTTTTAAATAAAACGAGTTAGGCTCATCACTCATACTTGAGCTGTAATAAATAGACGCAGCATCATTAGATAACAACCCTTCAACAGCTTCTGTTACATAAGCCAAGGATTCCAATGGCAAACTTTGCACACTCTGCATCCCAACAAATAACCCTTTAGTATTATGAGCTTTTGCAAGTAGACTAATCAGCTTGTGTGTAGCTGTTTTTACCATATCTAATTCAGGCTCACCTGTAGCGCTTGTTTGAACGAACTGGAATGAACTGCCACACTCAAACAAGCTTTTAACATCTGCTACATCTATACCGATAATAGTACTTGCAGACTTTACATCTAGCAGTTCAACGACATCATTTACTTCATCTAGCTGACACTTAATAACCGCCTCTATGATATCTAAGCTTTCATGATCCTGGTCATCTGTTTGTAAGCCTACTAAAATATCAGCCTCTGCTTTCTCTTTTAGCTCTAGCAGTGCCTGCACATCCCAACCATCACTAATGATAAAACAAGCAATAATCGCTAGCGGAAAATAGTCTATGTTTGGTCGGTATAAGGCTGCACAAGGTAAATCATTTATTTGCGATTTGTCGAGCTGATATTTCATGAGTAGACCTTCTGTTACTCTAGGTGTTATGACATTACAATTATCAATCGTTTTTATTTTTATACTGATTTACCATATGATGAATGAATTTTTGTACTTCATCCATCAGCTTATCAAGCTGTTGTAAATCTATTGATCTTTCACTCTCAAAGACATCTGTATCTAGTACTGCAAAGGTCATATCCTTGCCTGAACCAAAGTGCTTCGGCTTAGTAACTTTTAAATCAAACTCAGACGCTTCTGTCTTAAATAATTTATAAAGCTCATTCCTAATCTTGCTACGCCCTTTACTACTAGGAACGGAGACCTTGAAGCAAATCTTATTTTGTTCTAGTAGCAAATAGACAGCGATATCACCTACCGTTTTCTTGAATGCCCAAAAACCCATAAACCCTCCTGACTTATTGGCTACATACTTCCAATTGCCTTCTCCTAGGTAAGACTGTAAATATTGAAAAAAGCCAATCCAAGCCCATTTTTTCCACTTATTAACGGGTTGCGACTTAAAGCTTTGCACCGCCTCTTCAATAGATTGCAGGTGGTTATTATAATCGGTGTATATATCACTCTCTCTCAATGCCGCATTTTTTTCACTATCAAAGATATTCAATAAGTCTTTTCTAGTTATTGGATAAAATCCGTCCTTTAACACAGCTTTGTAGTTGCTTTGATCATGCGTTTGTAAATAAATAGCAATGACTTTATCTTCTGTAAAGGTTTGAGCGTGCCCATTGAGCATAAACTGCTTGTATCGAACCAACTGATCAGAATGCTGAATACTGCCTACTTTATCTTCGATTAATACACAGTAAGTGTCATTGATAATACAAAGAACATCAATATTACTCACTTGACGTCTCACTACTATTTTATCAATGCTACTCGGTAGTGATTTACTCGCTTTATTAAAAAACAATGCCAACACACTGGTTGCTATCTTATTTAGTGCTTTGTGTTTATCGTCTCCTGCCTGATAGTCTTGGTCTGCCCAAGACAGAAGCCAACAGATAAAAGCGTCTTGTGATAGCTCAGAGGTGGCAAATTTAAATAAGTTAGGTGTTATCATTCTAAGCTCCTTGATTATATTATAAAAATATTTTTTTAGTACTTTTAACAAAATGCTTGATCAACTATTTTGTATACAATTTCATCCCGCTTTCTAAACGCTTAAGAATAGCTGTTTTTAGCTCTAGCGGTTCAACCACTACTGCCAACTGCGACATACTTACTAGCCAATCTTGCAGACGCTGAGTATTAGCAACCGTTGCGCGCACCTCATTCCAAGTGTCATCGATAACCGTAATCGTTTGAGCAGACGATAACGGCCGCTCATATAAATGCTGGCAGGCATACTTTTGCACTTTTAAGACCAACTTTATTTGCGTATTATTAGTCGGCTCAAGCTTACCCAAACTATGCAAACTCTCTAATCTAAATGCATCTTGCTGTACCCAGTCTGGTATTGGCTCATCAACGACTGTCGCTTTAGTGATACGGTTAACCGCAAAATTACGATGCGCCTTTAACAAGACGTTATCATCGATATGATCATTTGTTGGATTAAACCCAGTGAGATAGATCATATTGTCGATAAAAATAATTCCTCTAGGATAGATTACTCTGTCGACAGGGCCGTCACGCCATTTGTTTTGATAGCTGATTTGAAGTTGCTTGTTTTGCAACAACGCTTGATGAATGCTAGCCAGCACGTCACTATCAAGCTTTGGTGCTTGTACGATACTGGGTAAAGTAATGAGATGATCATGCCACTGCCCCAGCCTGCTTTGATTGAAGCTGTACTTGTCTTGGCGATCTAACTGGTTCAACTTATCGCTAATACTTTGCTTAAAGGGTGCTGGCAAGTAGTTTGCCGTATAGTTAGCGAGCATCTGCCAAAAAAATACCGTTTGCTCATTAATGACATCGATACTAAAGCTTGGCTCAATATAAAACCTTGCCGTTTGTCCACTGATATTCTGACCCCAAGCTGGCAAACGCATTAGAGCATCGCTGTAAAAGACGTCATTGAATATTTGATTCAGACTCGTTAGGTCGTTCTCTAAATTTTTGCGCTCATTTAGGTAATGGTCAGGATTATCGCCATAAACGCTCATTAACTCGGTTAAAGAGATGGCTTTATCTTTATGACGTGGTAGGCGCTGATATAACATAAATAGACGTGCTGATTTGTTGTAGCTCGCGATTGGGTGTGTGGGCATATTGGCTGCTCTATAGGCTATCGAATATATTAAACTGTCATTTTAAAAGTGAACTATCATAAAAAGGTTAATCAAACCGCACTACAATCGCTGTGCCATTATCATAAGCATTGCCATCTGAGTCGTAAACTTGCTGCCTGAGCGCTTGTAGCCAATCTTGTAAATCTGTTTGGCTATCGATAAGTGACCACTCATTACTCGGTACTAAATCATGAATACCATCGGTACAAATGACAAGACTGTCGCCTGATTGCACTGTAATTGTCCGCTTGGCGCTCTTTGGTGGCTCGCTGCTCGGATCATCACTATCTACTGCTAGCGCAAAACATTCAGTGATACTATATAAGCTGCCTGCCATACCTATGCGATTATACTCGTCAAAACTAACTTGACGACCTTCATCGTGCGCCTTCTCATCTATCAGCTCGTTGAGTAAATTATGATCACGAGTTAAGCACTGCCACACTTTTATCTCTTTGCGTAGCCAGTACACACGGCTATCACCGACATGAGTTATATCTATATTGACTGACTTATCTTCGTTTAGTGTGCCGATAATCATTGCAAGTGTCGCTGCAGCGCCATAACGTTTAGGTGCATGCTTAATTTGACTCAGTTGCGCATAAATACGATCTGAGGTCATTCTTTGAGTATTCTCTTGATTGCTATCCCATAGTTTTTTAATTGCTTTCACTACTGCCTTCGAGCAATGCTGTGACTGGTTAGAGCTGGCTACACCGTCAGATACCGCAAGACAAAATGGCGCTTGCACTGATGTCATTGCCATCACCCCTAAGTCCTCTTGATACCAGTGGTCTAAAAAGAAAAACGCATCTTGCTGCAGCTTATTACTGGCGTTACCTTGAAAGGTAATGGCGCAGGCATTAGCTATTGTTTCAATAAGAGGTTCATACTCATCACTTAAAGTAGCTGTCATATTAATTCTCTCATTACCTATTACTATTAATGCAAGTATAATAGGCTACCTACCAATTTATTTTCTAGGTTATGTACTATTCTAAATTCAATTGTTTTTCTCAATAATGGTGATTAATTGTTAGGCGGGTTATTTTACAAGGACTATGAATGTATATTATATAAAATAAAGAATATACTGACTTTTGTCAGTATATACAGATTAGGCGAACTCTACTGCTTAGGTGTTAATATCATCATTTTTTAGGGTGTGCTATTATTAGATTTAGTAGAACAAAGAACGGTGTGTTTAGCATAACCTAGCACAAAAAAGCGCTGCTAAGTCATTTCTGATTTGACTTAGCAGCGCTTTTAAGATTTTACGAAATACTCAGGTGGTATGTGTGATATTGGGGTTTGATGATGCAGCAAAAGCGCTAGAGTTTGATGAGCTAGGTGCACAGCAAATCATTACTAACCTGTCAGAGCTACGCGAACAGCTACCACAAGCCATGCACAATGCACTATCCCACTTTGAAGGTGTAGATAGGACCTTAGAAGGCTTTGAAGGCTTAGAAGCTGCACAAGGCGCTATAGCTAATAATGAAAAGAAAGATGCTTTTGCATTAGATTTTAAGTTTCTATTTAAGCTCTGGGAGTCTTTATCACCGGATTCGGTGTTAGATAATTATAACCAAGACTATAAATGGCTGGCTCAGGTTTATGAATCGGTTAAGCCCGCTTCCGACAGTATCGGCAAGCTGCTTTGGTTGACACTGGGTGCACAGACTACCAAGTTAATCCATGACAATGTGCATGTGGGTAGCGTGCACGTATTAGATGAATTTGTAATGGATGCAAATATCATCGAGGAAATCTTCAATAATCCGAGTCCGAAAAAAGTAAAGCAGTTAGAGAAGGCTTTAATTGAGCGTTTTAAGAATGCTGGAGAGTTACCTAACTTTAAGTCTTTAAGTGAACGCCTTGAAGCCTTACGTGATAAAGCTGAGAAAGGGTTAGTAGCTTCAATTGATTTTGTAAAAGAGCTTTGTAAGATTGCTAAGGAAACAGTCCAAGCAGAAAAAGAGCTAGAGATTGATGTTCAAGAAAAATCACCTACAGCGGCTTTGTCTGAGTTGTTTCTAGAGCTGAAAACGGATCAAACACCGGCAGTAGTCGAGCGCATTGTGGCTGATATTGATGCCATTGTAAGAATTGTTCGCTTTCCTGGCTGGCAAACAACCAGCGCCGGCGAGCGTGAAGTACAAAAATCCTTACGCAAAGCACTTTTGAAGTATAAGCTACACAAAGACCAAGAGTTATTTGATCGGGCCTATGCCTATATCAAAGAATACTATTAGGTTCTTAAATGGTCATCTCAAGTTAAATGCTAGCTTAGTCTATTGGGTAGATAGGTCTGCAAGTTTTAGTGTGTCAGCAACCTATATTTTAATATTTCTGAAAAACTAATCATCTAGAATTTATTTGCTAAAAAATAGAAAAACCTATTCATCAATATACTTTATAAGGGAGTAAATCTTGAGTTTAAACAGTGCACATGAAGGCTACGACTACCAAGACTTACTTACGAGTTATTTCATTTTAAAAGAGGTGCTAGAAGGTAATTTCAAAAGTGTCTTTAGCGTTGATAAGAAACACACTTTAGATGATAGGTTTGATGATTTAGTTATCACTAATGATAGGGCAATTCAGCGAAAGCAAATAAAATACAGCAATGACTCTACCTCTAAAACTTTGAAGAAAGATGACCTTGCTAATGATAGTGGTCCTGGACTGGCCATTTACAAATTGTTTGAAACATGGAGTGACCTTAGAACTCCAGACACAGAGTTTAGGCTATGCCTAGCATGGAATGAACCTACTAATCATAATATTAAGCATGTATTAACTCTTGAAGATAATAACTCTTCATTTGATAATTATGCTACTAAAGTATTTAAAATCAATCTGGATAATCTCTGGGAGACCGATCCGGAAAAATTTAATCGCTGGGATGGTTTTAGTAGATATGTTAGAGAAGAGCTGATAGACAGAAGTCTTTTTCAGACCTTCTGTGATGAATTAATAATTGAGCTAGAGCTACCGAAAGCTAGCTTGAGCTTTGCTAACCCTAGAGATTTGGAAGAAATACTTATAGAGCAGGCTAAGAAGCTAGGGATAGAGCAATATCCTAATGATGATATATACATTATTGATTTTTTGATAAGACTTGCTAAGTTAGTGGGATATTATAGAAGTAAGTCAAAAGAAGTTTCTGTACAAGATATATTTAGCGACCTAAGGCTAAGGACTGACTATGGTGCTATTGAACAAAGATTTAAGATAGATGCTTCTAAAAATATAGTGATATCAAGTAAGTATCAAGTATTTTTAGGGCAAATAATCGATAATCATAAAAGCTTATTAATTGGTGAGCCTGGTGCTGGAAAGTCATGGTTTTTAACCAACTTTATCACACACCTAGAAGGAAATAACAGTCTAGTTATCCGTCACTACTGTTTTACAAGCACAGAGGATGATTTATACGAAGATAGAATCACATCAAACGTATTTTTCGGGAATCTAATTAATAGTATAATAGGTTACTTTCCCGAGTTAATGATGGAAAAGACAAATTTACTAACGGCTGATCTTGATGAGTTGAACCTGCTATTAGGAAAAATAGACATACCATTGGTTATTATCATAGATGGATTAGACCATGTTGAAAGAGTATTAAGTAACTCAACCTCACTTTCACAAGACAAAACAAGAATTATTGATTATATCTCTCAAATTATATTACCGCCTAATGTCTCAATAATTTTAGGCTCTCAACCTGTAGATGAAGTTCAAACTTTAATAGATAATTATAACTTTATAAAGATAGACCTACCCCGTTGGGATGAAAATGATACCAAGCTACTAATGGAAAAATTTAGTGTCGACGATATTAAACTAGAAGAACTGTATTTATCAACGTTACTCACTCAAAAGAGTCAGGGCAACCCACTGTATCTAACTTATATTCTCAAATCTATTGCTAACCAACCTAGTATTTCAATAGAGACTCTAGATAGCTTACCCCCTTACGATTTCAACTTAGAAAGCTATTATAAGTACTTGTCTAGTCAACTTGAAGACAATACAACCTCTGGAGTTTTAGCCTGTCTAGAATTCGCTGTTACTAGAACTGAGCTCAAAGAAATCGCACCTCTCAAACACATTGTAGATAAAGATTTAAAAGTATTAAATCCTGTCATTTCTGAAAATACCGCTAGAGGTGGTATCAGTCTGTATCATGACAGTTTTAGAAGATTCAATATTGAAACCCTATCATCAATTGCAGATTTAAATGATTTCTACCAATTAATTATTGGGTGGCTTGAAAAACAAGGATTTTATAATGATGCTAAATCATATAGATATTTATTAAACTATTACATAAAGTCTGAAAGATATGAAGATGTATTGAAATATACAGATAATGACTTCCTAATTAGTAGCCTTTATCACGGTTATCCAGAAAGAATTGTAAAAAATAACTTCAAAAAATTTTTGAGAGTAGCTGATGTTTTACAAGACTGGCCACTTTTTATTTACTTAAGTGAGTTAAACAGAACGATTTCTACGACTAATAGCGAAGAACATTATAGCCAGTTTTTAGATAATTTTGAAATTTACTTTGAAGCTATCTGCCTGATCCATGGTGTAGAAACAGCTAATTCACTATTGTTTTTCAATGGCGAGAAGAACTTTAATGATGAGGTTACAGCTAAAGCTTTTAATATTTTACAGAAAAATGGTTATCTACCAAGATGGGATGAAGTAAGCAGTCTGTTTGACGACGAAATAGAACTAGAACACATTAAATATTGCACTTACAGTCTAATTGAACATAAAGACAGGCTTAGAAAATTCTTCCTCGCTATAGCAGAAGACGAAAATAAAGAATTTTTAGATGAAGTTGTAATCGCTTTAATAGAAATTAGGCAAGTAGATATTATCTTAGAACTTTATCAAAATATCAATAAAGATAAAGATGATGTAATTGCAAAAAGAATTAATAGTTTATTTGAAGCGCGAAATATTATACAGAGACTTGATATAAACAGCTCAATAGACATTATACCTTTTGAAAATAAACCGCTAAACACTGATTTTATAGACAATCATATTGATAAGAATAAATTAAATCAATTTTATTTTAATGTTAGTCAGTATGCTATAAATAATATAGATGCACTAATAAAGTTTGAAAAAACTATCCCATCAATTAATTTCTTTCATAATTGGTTAAAGTACTTTATTAATATTTTCATTATTGAGCATACAGTACCAGATGAAGAAAGAGAGAAAGAAATTATCGCAAACTTCAATTTCTTAGCAAGTGATGTACATCCCTTCAAGGGTAGTCCTAGAGCTATGGATTTATATTATGATAACTGTGCATTAATAGATAAAACTATAAAAAACTCTTTAAAATATATTGAATCTAAGGAATCTTGGAAGGTAGTCATTGAATATATAGTAGAACTTCCATTTCCAGCATTAGCTATAGTAGAAAGGAGTTTCATTAATGAAGATAACATTCATTTTGTTATCCAAGCCTATGATAGATTTGGAGAGTCAACAGATTCAGAATACCATGAGCATGTAGATTACCATTTCAAGAAATCAGTCTACTATGCTAGGTCAAAACAACTGAAAAAGGCTCAAGAAGAACTAAGAAAAGCCATAAAATACCTTACTACATATACCTCTCGTAAAGATACTACCCTATCAGAGTTAATTGATCCACTCACCGCTATTAATAGAATTGACTCTAGTTTAGCCATTAAGTATGCCAAGAGCTTGAAATATTTGAACGATGCGGTAATGAAACATACAGAGGATGGAAAAGGTATTAAGTGGCTAGTCATAGCTTGGTTTAAAGAACTATTAAATATCGACTATCTTTTAGCCATGGAGTACCTTATAGACCAACTAATTGAAGAGCCGTATTTTTGGAAGCTTGACTATATGTTTGTTAACATTTTAAAGACTGATAAAGGTATTAATCCATTGATACTGAACTTTTTATACAAATTGTTGCTTACTGATAATAGAGATGAATATCTAAGTGGATTTTTAAATGTTATCTCATCTATTAAAGATATTGATACGAGTTTGGCTAAATCGTCTCTGATTAACTTGCTAAGTAGAGACTGGAATGATAGTTATAACACTTTAGAAGCCCAAACTGAAATACGGTTCAAATCTATAACAAATAATTTTAGCTTAATATACAACGTAGATAAAGTAAGATCTCAAAATACCAATACCCACTCAATGAATCTTAAAAGTGATTTAATTGAATTTTTGAATAAAAAATTAGGTATTAATGATTATGTTATGCATAAGCCATTAGAAAAAATAATAGAATTTTATGATAAAAAGAGCTATTTATCTGATGGAGACTTGAATTGTATCTATTTTTATCTTGAGGAGCACAATGATGATACTACTGTAAAAAATTTAATTCTAAATCTGATTAAAAAAAGGAGTCCTAGGGAAGCAAACAAATACTACGAAAAAATATTTTCCTTAATTGATCGATTGCAGTTGGACAATCTATTAAAAGTTACTCTACTTGTTAATAATTTTGCTTACTCAACAGGCGGATGGCTTCAAAGATTTATTAATAAAGAATCTCTAAAAAAAGCAGTGGAAATAGACTTAGATCTAACTCTTAAAGAGCTTTCACATACGATATCTTCAATATACCCAACAAATGATTACATGGCAGAATCAACTTCAAACCTCATCATTGCTTTTGAATACGCAGATATAGATAGTGAAACGATTATTAATATGTATGAACGAGGCTACAGCTTTATTGAAAGCAGGCTACCCGATAAAAATGATTTTCAATGGGAGGATGTGGAAGACTCTTTATTATCTGATATGAATCAAGATGAGTTAGCTATTGTACTAATGCTAAGTAAAACTAAGCATCAAGATGCTTATATTCAAAGAGAGGTACTAGTAGCTATAAGCTATTTAATAGCCTATGATCAAACACTTTTAATTAAACCGCTAAAATGGTTACTTGTAAATATAGAAAGGTTTTATCAACTATCTATCGCTAGCATATTAGAGCTATTACTAGTTGAAAAAGAGAATTGTCACCAGATTTTGACAAGTATAGAGGTTGAATTACTTCAAGCTTCAAACATAGATAATTTATATATTAAGAATACTATTATTGATCTACTAGAGGATATAAATAATGGACAAGCACTGTTTATCAATAATAAAATCTAGTAAATTCTTTGAATATCTGGAAAATATTGGTATTGAGACTGATGTAATAAAAAGTACCATTTTTTCAGAGTTTAAAAGAGGTACGTTTAATAATTTTATTAACAATCATGAGCAAAAACTGTCACCAAATACTTATATCGAAAACTTAGTTTTTACTAAAATCTGTAAATACCTCAATGACAAGTATGTAGAATCATTTCTTTTTGAAAATAACGGTAAGATTGACGTTAAAACTATTATTGCTCACTCAAAATCTCTCATTCAACGTCCCAATATTCTAACTCCTTTTGACAGTAATGTAGGGTTTAAAGAACCAGATACTACTAATGGCTTCATAAGAATAGCTAGATTTGAACAACAATTAGCAGAAAGAGATTATAGAGCTAATGACTTAAAAAAAGGGGCGGTATTATTTGAAGGCTTACTGCCGATAAAAATGCAAACCAACCCTTTATATTGTCAGAATTTTTCAGATGACATTTGGAATAATACGTTTTGCTTTGGTGAGCCAATAATCCAAAGCATATATCCTAATCTCCATAGTATAGAAGCTCCTAACATTCTTTGGCTGAACAGTGAATTGCTACAAATGCTTGATTTGACTCTAGACACCTATAAGAATGGTTTAAGAGCTTTAGATAACAATCAAGAAGTTATATTAATTTATAGGCAATGGAGAGATGAGTTAATAGGTAACGGAGCATCTTTTGGCACTAATGCTAATATCGCAAAGCTAGAAGGATGTGATTTGATATTGAGAGAAGATTACTATCAAAAATTAAAAAATATCATTCCCAATGTAGTGTTTTATACTTTTCTTCTTAATTAATGATAAAACTGAAATATTTTACTTAAATTACTTTCTTACGCAATCTTAATGTAGAAAATATGCTTGTACACATGTCTGGTTAAGCTTTAGTGTTAAACCTATATATAAAGCAAGGAGAATCCTGCCAAGTAATTAAAATCTATATTCCATAATCACTTGTACTTATAAGGTTTTCGATGAATATTATACTAATAGTTGCTGTGAAGCACTATACCTGTGAAATTATTTATGATCATTACAAACAATAACAATATTAGTAGAGGTATCAATAATCTGCCAAACAGAGCAAAAACATAAAATCAATGTTGGTATATTAGTTGGTATAAGAAATTTTATAATAAATAATAATATTAAATATCAGGTACTTAAGTATTAAGTTAGGTTGATACTGGACCCACCATATTTAAACCCTGGTAAGCTACGTCTTACCAGGGTTTTTTATTGTCTAAAATTCGGTGCAGCCTAACAGTGTCGAATCTTTTCCTAACTTCGTTAATTAGTCACAACTCTTGCACCAATCTTTCTAACAACGTAATGGCACGCTCTTGTCTGACCTGAGTAACACCTTGTCCTGCCCATAATGACAGATGTTCTGCATCCTCATTTTTCGCAGCATTAGC
>Ga0209414_1000269_pt1 | contig 24333 bp, 25 predicted proteins | sample LakVidmifraction_4_FD_181154 | JGI IMG/M metagenome (GOLD analysis project Ga0209414, IMG submission 181154) | Hypersaline microbial communities from Lake Vida, Antarctica - Brine Hole Two &gt;0.2 micron (SPAdes) (version 2) | ecosystem: Environmental > Aquatic > Non-marine Saline and Alkaline >...
CAATTGATATTGAGCTTATTACATCCAAAATAATAGAGAATATTGAGAGTTATGGATTTTTAACCAATACCCATAGCTTTAATCATCAGGGTGTTAAGTGAAATTGATCAGGTGCGAAACTTGAGTTAAACTTATAATAATCTGTCCAATAGATTTCAGAGTCATTGACATACTTTAATTCTTGAAGTTCAAAACAAATCTTCATATCTGCGAAAGCAGAATTTAAAGGATCAACCGACTCTCGAACTTTAGATTCGGTCAAAAAATCATCATTGCTTTTATCATCTTGATTAATTCTCCAAAATACTAAAGGCACAATTAATTCTGAAAAATTATTTAAGTAGTCTGGATCTGGGGAATAGCTGTAATTCGGATCTGGCTTGCAAGTCGTTTGAGAAAACCCTACTCTTTTCTGGTCAACGTGTACAGGTCGTTTCTAATATCCTTCAAGTTATTGACACTCCCAAAGTTATGGAGTTCTCTTAAAGCCAATAGGTCGACATCGGCAATCAAGATCATTTCTGTATTTGGCGTAGTCTGAGCTTTGATTCCATCACTAGGAAACGCAAAATCTGAAGGGGTGAAGACTGCAGACTGGGCGTATTGAATATCCATATTATGGACCTTGGGTAAATTACCTACACTTCCTGCTATAGCCACATAGCATTCATTTTCTACTGCTCTAGCTTGAGCGCAAAGTTTAACTCTGGAAAAACCATTTTGAGTATCGGTGAGAAAGGGAACAAAAAGAATATCCATCCCTTCTTTAGCCAAAATCCTAGAGAGTTCCGGAAACTCAACATCATAGCAAATCAAGATCCCTATTTTACCACAATCGGTATCAAAAACCTTAAACTCACTTCCTCTTTGCATACCCCAAATCTTGGCTTCGTCTGGAGTGACATGTATCTTCTCATAGCGTTCTGTACTGCCATCTCTCTTACACAAATAGCCAACATTATATAGCTTGTTATTAATCATTTCAGGCATACTCCCTGAAATAATATTAATGTTATAAGCAATAGATAATTCGGACATTTTATTTTTGATAGGCTCGGTATACTTAGCCAATTCTCTAATCGCTTCAGGCTCGCTCAAGTGATTATACTTCGACATCAAAGGCGCATTAAAAAACTCGGGAAACAAAGCAAAATCCGATCGGTAGCCCGAAAGCGATTCTACAAAATACTCTACCTGATGAAGTAGTTCTTCCAAGCTGCTGTAGGAGCGCATCTGCCATTGCACCAACCCAAGTCTTACTTCGCTTTTTTGGCTGGTAGGGACTTTGGTTTCTTTTTCATAATAGATATTATCCCACTGCATAAGCACTGCATATTCCTTGGAGTCTTTGTCTCCATCTAGATAATTGGATAAGATCCGGACAGGCCTAAAGTCGTTGGACAATTGAAAATTTAAAACGGGATCGTTTATTTCCTTAGTTCTCACTTTTTGGATGTACTCTTTGGGAGTGATTTCATGAGAAACCTTATAATAATTGGGGATTCGCCCACCAAAGACAATTCCCTTGAGGTTCAACTGCTCCGTCAATTCTTTTCTGTAATCGTAAAGACGTCTTCCAAGCTTTAAACCTCGATATTCTTTTTTTATGATAACATCAATTCCATAAAGCATGTCCCCAAATTCGGTGTGGTTTTTAAATTTTCTATCCCCAGCAATATCATCGTAAGTATGGTGATCAGACAACTTTCCATAATCTACTATTATCGAAAAAGCACAACCGGCTAAGTCCCCGTTGATTAAAATTACCACTTGACCTTCAGGGAAAACATCGATCAAACTCCTCAACTCATCCTTTCTCCAATACGCATCTGGAGCATCTCCATAAATTTCAATAAAGACTTCTTTCAAAGCTTCAAAATCTTTTAAGGAAAGATATTTTAACTCAATTTGTTCAATTTTTGGAGAATTCTCAGTGGACATATAAAAGTAATTTGGGTTAACATCTAAAAATTAATATCAATTAATTTCAGGAGAAAATCTTAACAGGATTTTTTTTAAATAGATTTTGTGCAAAGTTAGCTATAAGCGCTCAGAAAATAAGCTTCAACACCAACCTTCACTTAAAAACAAGCTCTAGAGTGAAGATGAGTTCTGAAGGTTTTAATGTAAAATTAGCAAAGGGATAACTAAAATTACATTTCCAATAGGTAAGCAAAAATTAAAGGTGCTACTATGGTAGCGTCACTTTCAATAATGAATTTTGGAGTATCCATATCCAGTTTTCCCCAAGTGATTTTCTCATTAGGAACTGCTCCAGAATACGATCCATAACTTGTCGTAGAATCTGATATTTGACAGAAATAACTCCAAAAAGGAGTATCGGTTCTTTCCATATCTTGGTAAAGCATTGGAACTACACAAATAGGAAAATCACCAGCAATACCGCCACCAATCTGGAAAAATCCTATGCCTTGTTTAGAATTTTCGGTGTACCAATCGGCTAGGAACGTCATATACTCAATCCCAGATTTAACCGTAGATGCTTTTAGCTCTCCTTTCATGACATAGCTAGCAAATATATTCCCCATCGTGCTATCTTCCCATCCTGGAACTACAATAGGCAGGTTCTTTTCCGCGGCAGCATACATCCAGGAATCTTTAATATCGATTTCGTAATGCTCCTCCAAAACACCAGAAAGCAGAAGTTTATACATATACTCATGAGGTAAATAACGTTCTCCCTTAGCTTCGGCCTCTTTCCAAATCTTAACGATATGCTTCTGTATACGTCTAAAGGCCTCTTCTTCTGGAATACAGGTGTCAGTAACTCTATTTAAACCTTTTTCTAGTAAATTCCACTCATCTTGAGGTGTTAGGTCTCGGTATTCTGGAACACGCTTATAATAAGAATGGGCCACCAAGTTCATGACGTCTTCTTCTAAATTAGCCCCAGTACAAGAAATGATATGTACCTTGTCCTGACGAATCATCTCAGCAAATATTTTACCAAGTTCAGCTGTACTCATTGCTCCGGCTAAAGATACTAACATTTTTGACCCTCCCTCCAATTGCTTTTCGTATCCTTTGGCAGCATCTACTAAGCTTGCCGCATTAAAATGGAGATAGTACTTTTCAATAAAGTCTGTAATAGGTTTACTCATAATTTTTTTTATATAATTTAAACAATAGAAAAGAAATTAGAACAGGAAAAAAAGACTTTAGTAGTTGTATTTAAATTTCTATAGAAATAGATTTTAGCCATTCAATAACTTTTTAAAAAACCTAATCTTTTTATTGGAGAACTTCTTTACTCTATTTTGTTTATTCCCTCTCTTTCTTAGTTCTCTTCTAGTCTTTGTTCTCTTCTCCTTGTTCTATTCTCTTCTAGTCTTTGTTCTATTCTCTTCTTTGTTCTTCCATCTTTGTTCTCCCGTCCTTGTTCCTAACTTAAAGCTGATTTTGAAAACCAGATGCCATTCTTTGAAAATGCTCAATCTTAGCCTCTATCATTTCAAATTCGGCTTCTGTAATATATGCTCTATGCTTGGCAATAATTAATTGTGTGACTAATTCAAAAGAAGAACCCATTGCTATATTTACATAATATTTAAAGCTTTTTTGACTTCTAGCGGAGCCTTCTGCTATATTACTTGGTATAGAAATCGAACAACGATTCATTTGATCAGAGAGTGCAAATCTTTCAATTTCAGGGAATTTTTTTATAATATCAGAAACATTGAAAGCAATTTCAAGACCCAATTTCCAAATAGTTAAATTTTTATAGTTGTGCCTTTTAGCCATTGGAAGTGATTTTAAAAGTAATACGCTCAACTTTAAATTTTCATCAGTACTTTAATCATTTTTTTGCTCTTTAAACTCCTTGCTCTTTTCTCTAAACTCCTTGTTCTAATATACTCTATTTTCTATTTTTCTATTTTCCTCCTTGTTCTATTCTCTCTCTATCCTCCTTGTTCTATTCTCTCTCTATCCACCATTTAAAATCTACTCCTCATCTTCTTCAGATCCATTTTCATATTTAAACTTATAGCTCAGCATTTTATAATAAAGTTTCGCTGCAAGAAAGTCTGAAGATTTATCATTTTCATTAGGACAGAGCTCAACAATATCAAATCCAACCACATTTTTCTTTTTGAAAATTTCTTTTAAGAATTCTAAAGTCTCGTACCAAAAAAGTCCACCTGGCTCTGGAGTTCCTGTAGAAGGCATAATAGAAGGATCAAAAGCATCTAGATCTATCGTGATAAAAACATTAGGGGTCATTTGCCCAATAGCATCTTCAGTCCAATCCTCATATAAGTCGTGAGCAAAGTAAACGCGATTTTCGTCCATATGTTCTACTTCAGAAACATCCATGGACCGAATCCCTACTTGAAGAAGATTTCCTTTTTTGCTAGCTTCATGAAGAGCACAGGCATGATTATAGGTACTCCCTTCATAAGAAGGCCTCAAGTCTGCATGAGCATCTAATTGAAGAACAGTAAGGTCTGGAAAATTTTCATGAAAAGCCCTGATGGTTCCTATTGAAACCGAATGTTCTCCTCCAAAAATAGTGACGAATTTATCTTGATTGATATAATTCTTAGTGGTTTTATGCACTGCCTCTACCATTTTCTCTGGAGAGCTATTCTCTGAAACTGCTGGCGCAAGATAAATGCCTTTTTTATAGACTTCAGTGCGGGTTTCAATATCGTACAACTCCATATTTTCCGAAGCTTCTAGAAAAGCCTCTGGCCCTTTATCTGCTCCTTTTTGCCAAGAACTTGTTCCATCATAAGGAACTGGGATTAAAATGACTTTGGCCTCTTCGATACGGGCATACTTGTCTGGAATTCCTGCATAATTTGTTTTAAACGCCATGATAACCTAAAATTTTGAGTAAATCTTCACTTTTTTGTTGTTCACTAAATAGTTCCGTTGACAAACTTCCGTCATCGTTCTTTTGAATTAAAACATGTTTAGGACTTGGAATCAAGCAATGCTGCAATCCACCAAAACCCCCTATGGTTTCTTGGTAGGCTCCAGTATTGAAAAAACCTATATACAGGGGATTTTCCTTTTCATACTTAGGTAAGTAAATAGCATTCACATGTTGTTCCGAATTGTAATAATCATCACTGTCACAGGTTAATCCGCCCAGTAAGACCCTTTCGTATCTGTCGTTCCAACGGTTTAAAGCTAGCATAATAAAACGCTTACTAATCGCCCAAGAATCTGGCAAAGTTGTGATAAAAGAAGAATTAATGATATTCCATTTTTCACGATCATTTTGTTGTTTTTGATAAAGGACTTCATAAATGGCACCTCCACTTTCCCCCACCGTAAAACTTCCAAATTCCGTTAAAATATGGGGAACAGGCACCTCCTCCTCTTCGCAAGTTAATTTAATTTGACTAATGACCTCTTCAATAATATACTGGTAATCATATTCAAAAGCCAGTGAATTTTTTATAGGAAAACCACCGCCAATGTTAAGACTATCTAGACTTGGACATACCTTCTTTAAGCGAGTATATACACGTAAACACTTCTGAAGTTCATTCCAATAATACGCATTATCTCTTATACCTGTATTGATAAAGAAATGAAGCATTTTCAACTCTACTTGATCATTGTTTTTGATTTGATCTTCGTAAAACGGAATAATATTTTTATAGCCTATTCCTAACCTTGAGGTATAAAATTCAAACTTCGGTTCTTCCTCTGATGCAATTCGAATACCTATTTTAAAATCTTTATCAATCGCCTTGGTTAACAAGTCGATTTCCTCGTAGTTATCAATCACCGGAATACAATTTCGGTGTCCGCTATTGATGAGATTAGCAATATTAGTAACATATTGATCTCTCTTGAAGCCATTACAAATGACATAAGTGTCTTTGCTGATTTTACCCCTTTCCTTTAAACTATTGACAATATCTATATCAAATGCTGATGATGTTTCTATATGAATATCATTTTTAAGGGCTTCATCTAGAACATGTTTAAAATGAGAACTCTTGGTGCAATAGCAATAATTGTAAGTCGCTCTGTAATTGTGCTTTTCTATGGCATCTTTAAACCACTTTTGAGCCCTGTGAATATTTTCAGAAATCTTTGGTAAGTACGTAAATTTTAGGGGAGCTCCGTATTTTTCTACCAATTCCATCAAATCGATGTCGTGAAATGTCAGGTGATCGTTTTTAAGTTGAAATTCGTCTTGAGGAAATTCGTAAGTTTGACTTATAAGGTCAATGTACTTTGTATTCATTTATAATTTATAAATATTGATTTAAAGTTAGGTAAAAAAATAATTTTGAAAATGGACACCAACCTTAATTAATAATAAAAATTAAAATACACATAAAAACTAATAATATAAATTAAAGTTACACAAATGAAGTTTATTTACACTTAAGAAAAAAGTGATAATTTGTTAAAATTCTAGGTGTCTTTTTAAGATTTAAAGGTTCTGATTTGTTTAAACTTAATTACTATCGCTTAGGCTTATTTTTTTCATTGGCCTTAGCCGCTTAGTGTGGTACCTATATCTAACAAAACACTAGAAGCGTTTTACCCTTCCATAAATTCAATGTTGTCCATTTGACGACTATAAATTGCTTTGCAAGCTGTCGTATTTTGAGCCAAATATGCAAAAAGACAAGACAGTTCTAAATATTAAAGTAAAGACTCAGATTATCAAATAGTATGTTTTAAACCATTCCTAGATTGATGACCTCTTGTTTGGTAAGGTGACGATAATGCCCTCTGGGTAAATTTTTCTTGTCGAGATTTGCATAAATCACGCGATCCATTTTTTCAATCTCATAACCCAGTTTTTTAAATATACGTTGAACAATATGAGCACGTTGACTCCTTAGTTCAAGTCCTATAATGTTTTTTGGCCTATTGTCGACAAAAGCCGCTTCTTCAATTTTTACTTTAGAGCCTTCGATAAACGGACCATCTTTAATCACTTCTAGATCAGATTCTCTTAAAGTCTTTGTTAATTCAACTTGATAAATTTGTCGAATTCCATTTTTATGACCCGAGAGTTTTTTAGCCAGCGTACCATCGTTTGTAAAAAGGATAAGTCCCATAGCACTGGTGTCTAATTTGCCAACCGGTGCAAGTTTAGACTTAGAGGCATTTTGGACTAGGTCTAAAGCGGTAAGCTTCCCTTTTTCGTAACTACCCGTCACATAAAAGCTCTTGGGTTTATTAAGCAAAACATATGCTTTAGGCTCTGGATTGATTCTACGTCCGTCGAACTTAACCTCATCCTCTAGCTTCACATGGTGTCCCATTTCTATAACCACCTCACCATTTACCGTTACGTTACCAGATTTTATATAGATATCGGCATCACGACGAGAGCAAACTCCTGAGTTGGAAATGTATTTATTAAGACGCATGCCTGCACTTGGGTTCTTAACTTGCGTGTCTACTTTGGACTGCGCAACTTCTTTCTTACTGAATTTAGCCTTTGGAGAGGACTTTGAATTGGTTTTATTTTTTTTAGGATCTTTCATTTTCAAATTTTTTGCAAAGGTACTGTTTTTTAGACTCTTGAGTATTTAGTATTATTTAAAAAAGTAACAAGAACTGAGCTATAAAATTACGCAATAATGCTAACCTGCCTTTAATGAACCCTAATGGATATTCTCAGAAAGTTTATTAAATTGAGGAACCGAACTTTAGAGTTTGAAATATTGCAAAAAAAATTTAATAATAAGGTTCAAACCCAACGTCACCTTTACAAAAAGGATTGGTAAGACAACTTTACTTACTCAATTAGGCCTTTGGGGCTTAATTTATTGCAAAGCCATCCAAATGAAATCATCCAAACTCATCGTTTTTTAAAGTTGAGCTCTATTAAACTTCCACAACCTAAATTATCTTGTCTGATGAAGATCAATTCAAATTGATTATTAATTTTCGGTAGATACGTAATTCTTCCGGATCTATTTGAGATTAAAGGCTTTTCGGTTTCAAATTTTTCCTACTCGGCCTTATAAAACAGAAAGCCCTAGTCTGACTCCTGATAAAAACGAAGATAATTCGTCTGGAGGCTTCATCTGCACTTTAGAAGAACAATTTGAACAACCAAAAACATTAATTTCATATATTATTGAGCATGGTAAAAAAAAATTCCTAGAAATATTCTTTTTAAATATTGAAAAAACGAGAAAGAGTAGTGCCTAAGCTAATCATTTACTGTAAAAACTCGAACTGAATATCAATTTAAAAATTTACGGTTTTCCCGTAACATGTTTACGGTTGAACCGTAAAGCAAAGTCAAAAGTCTCTCGTATTTTTGAAATAGACAAATACCCTTAGTTATGAAAGCAATTGAAATTTTACAAAAAATGAATTCTGAAATCTTGACTCCTCTTTTAAGAGATGCAGGTTTTAATAACGATGGTGATATATGGTGGAAATCTACTGAAGAATTTTCATTGGTTTTAACACTTCAAAACTATTGGTGGTCCACCGATGATAAGATTGATTTTAGGATTAACTTAGGTTTGATGATTCCAACTATTCATGAAAAATCTAAAAAAAGACCTGAAATCACAGAACTTGCGGTGTGTGTATCTCAAGATTGTTATTTGCCAGAGAGCATTCAATTTCATAAATATAAAAACAGCATTGGGTATTGTATCAAAAATGGCGATAATGCTAAGGAGTTTTTAGAATTGATCCAACGTGACCTTGTAGACTTCATTATGCCTCAATTGATAAAGCAAGAGACTCTTGGAGATTGTGTTGACTTTTATAAAAATGTGCCATTCTGGAATCAAAGATTAAATAGATTTATAGAAGAACATAGATTCAAACTAATGAATAATCTAGCTGGTTAATCAAGTTTAGTATTATAAATTGTATTTTGGAACGATATTCGATACGATTCTTTCAATTCTAAACAACTTCAAAATGCAATATACTTTACCCAAGACTATAAGCTCAAGCCTAGTCGTCCTTTCCATCTTACTCATTAGTTCTTGTAATGACACCAAGACCTCTGCTTACAAAGCAGAATCATCTGGAAATCTCAATCAACTTTCGGTAATTATTACCAATGAAGATTGGCAAGACTCCATTGGAGAACAGATTAGAGAGATTTTTGCAGCAGACGTCGATGGCCTCCCTCAACAAGAACCAAAATATGCCTTACGCCAAATTCCTCCAATGGCTTTTAGTGGTTTTGCAAGAAAAAATAGAACCTTCTTAAAAATTGAAAAGTCTAAAAAAGCAGGACATCAAATTTTGTTAGATTCATTTGCAAAGCCTCAACTTGGTATTGTTATAACTGGCTCAAATCAACAAACTATAATAGAAGAATTAGAGCAAAACAAAGACTCTTTCCTGAAGAAATTACATGATACGGAACTAAAAGAGAAAAGGAGACGTATGAGCAAAGCACCAAAAAAAGTGGATGTCTTGATAAAATCCTTAGGAGTTTCCATGTTATTCCCATCAGCCTATAGATATGCAAAACAGGAGGATAATTTTTTCTGGATGCGGAAAGACATCAAGAATGGCAGTATGGAGTTATTAGCTTATGAAGTCCCAAAATCTACAATTGATAGAAATGGAGATGTTATTGCTAATGTGATTAAGATGAGAGATTCTGTTGGGGAAAATATACCCGGACCCAATGAAGATACGCATATGATTACCGAAGAAGCCTATGCTCCTTATTTATTTGAAACTGAAATCGATGGAAAATTTGCTTATGAAATCAAAGGAACTTGGGAAGTAAAAGGCTTTTTTATGGCAGGTCCATTTTTAACTTACGCTATTCGAGATGATAAGAATGACAGATATGTGATCTTAGAAGGCTTTGTATTTAAGCCGTCCTCTTCAAAAAGAAATCAAATGTTCGAAATTGAAGCCATCTTAAGATCGGCGACCTTTGAAAAGTAAACTACAGAGTTAAACACAAAGACCAAAGAGGCTGTCTCAAAAATAACGACTAGCCTCTTCCTCTTTTTTCTCTGTTCTCCTCTCTCATTTTTAAACCCAACTACCCAATCTTTTTTCTCCTTTCTCTTTTCTCTAAACCACCTCAACAGTATTTTTTCTCTTTCCCCCATCTCTTTTTTCAACCTCAACTACCCAGTCTTTTTTCTTTGTTCTCTTTTGTCTTTCCTCTACCTCTCCTCCCCTCCTACTGTTCAATAGATTAAAATTTAAGGGTGACGCCTGCTAAAAAATTAATGCCTGCTTGGGGGTAATAACCTGCACCTTCAAAAGTCTCTGTTTGACCAGCATCATTTTGAAAATTACCAAAGAAGAAATAACCATTGGATTCGTATTCAATATCAAAAATATTATTGACTAAACCTGTAAACACTACCGACTTAAATAAGGGGGCATTTTTCCACTCGTAAACAATGTTCAAATCGTTAGTAAAAAACCCATCTAGCAGTGAAACTTCACTATCGATATTACCCATATACTGTTCTCCTACATATTTAGAAATCAAGCTAATTTGAAAGATTTCATTAGGGTGAAATATCAACTGATTAGCTCCTATAATTTCTGGAGAATAGGAAATATTAGTTTCACCAAGGTTTTGAACTTCACCACCTAAATTCGCTCTGAAATCAATGTTTTTATTCCGGCTCAAGGTCAAATTAGGCCTAAGAGAAAATAATCTCGACACTTTTATATCAGCATCAATTTCTAAGCCTAACCGGTAACTTTCGCCACTTGTCTCCCTTATAGGCGCACCCACATCATCCAAAGCACCTGTCAAAACCATTTGGTCTTGGTAATACATATAGTATAAATTAGTATTGACCGAAGACTTTCCTAAATCGAGTCTCCAACCCAATTCAAAATCGTCGAGAATCTCTGGATTGGTGATGCCGTTTTCAAAATCTCTACGTCTCGGTTCTCTTTGAGCTTTACCATAAGAGGCATAGAGTTGTTGATCTTCATTAACTTGAAAGGTAGCTCCTGCTTTTGGGTTGAAAAAATTAAAGTTTTCATCCACCAAAAGATTAACCTTATCCGATGTCAACCCCCTGGTCGTATAGTTCACAAACCTTCCTTGTAGATCACCAAAAAAACTCAATTGATCATTCAGCCTCCATGTGGCCTTTGTAAAGGCTGTAAATTCTTGCTTGGTTCCAGTCCCGAAATAATAGTTGTCTCGGATTTCTGAATTTCCAGCGAACCTAGACCAAATCACTTCTCCAAAATGATCATTGGTGTAATAGCTATAAAATAATCCAGACGTAAAATCAAGTTGGTTATCTGTATAATTTATCGTGCCGTTTACCACATAATAATCGTTATCCAACCAACGTCTGCGAATCAAATCTGAATTTTCTATGGTTTCCCCACCTATTTGCACTGGTCCAATCTCATGAAAAGGTAAATTTGCATTTTCCTTGTACTGTTCAAAATAACCACGACCATAAGTATAGTTTAAACTAAGGTTACTAGTCCAATTTTGATTTAATTTTTGATTCCAGTGTAATTGATAGTGGTCTTGCTTATAATTATCCACTTCATTATCGTAAAACTGTCTATTTCCATTTTCATCAGTATACATTCCTGAAGGATTGAAGGTTCTGTCGGTTTCCAAGGTTTCTTTGTCTATACCATACCAAGCTTGGTAAGTAATATTATTACCTCCAAAGGCAAGAGCCTTGATATAGGTCCCTCCATCTTGGAAAGTCCCCTGCAAGAAGTAGGACTTTAGATCAGAGGAAGCTCTATCTATATAACCATCTGATTTAATTTGAGATAAACGGCCAGAGAATGTAAACTTGTCTTCCAAAAGTCCCGTTCCAAATTCGATCGTATGTCTTCTGGTATTAAACGATCCAACAGAACTGCTAATCTCCGCACTTGCTTCGTCATCTTTGGCTTCCGTAAGGATATTAAGACTGGCTCCAAAAGCTCCAGAACCGTTGGTGGAAGTTCCTACACCTCTCTGCAATTGAATGTTTTCTGTAGAGGAGGCAAAATCAGATAAGTTGACCCAAAAGGAACCTTGACTTTCCTGATCGTTAAAAGGAATCCCGTTTAAGGTCACATTTACCCTAGACGCATCACTTCCTCTCACTCTTATAGACGTATAGCCTATACCATTACCTGCATCGGTAGTAGAAACCACAGAAGGAAGCACATTAAGTAAAACAGGAATATCCTGCCCAAGATTTCGGCTTTCAATATCTTTTTTAGTAAAATTGGAGTGAGTGATAGGCGAGTCTGCATCTACTCTAAAGGCTTTTACTAAAACCTCATCAAGAGACTCCTCGGTCTTGGCCATATCCACATCCAAGGTTTGGTTAGACATCAACTGCAGTTTAACTTCTCGGCGATTTCCATAGGCAAATACTAAGGTGTAGTTGCCTTTTTCTAAACTTAGTTGATAATCACCATTCTCATCGGTGACAGTGCCGTAGTTTGTAGATTTAGCATACACACTTACATCTTTAAGCGGTTTGCCATTTTCAGTAACTTGTCCTTCTACAGTGTAGTTTTGTGAGAAGGATTGCCAACCCCAAAGGATCGAGCATAGTAGAAATAATTTGGTTTTCATTCGTAAAGTGATTCACGAATAAAAGGGGCAATTATTCAAAATTGGACATTAAAAAACCTGATGACCACTCTGGCATCAGGAGTACTAAGCAATGTATGACAATTATAGTTGTCATTTTCCCTTGGCAACATTACTTGCCCAGGTTCATTGGGTATGATCTCAGTCTTGCTAATGCAAAACACCCCTTTGAGATATGGTGCAAACTTATAGAAATAATTTGGAATTGACTTCAAAAAATAATCCTTATTTTAAGGGTTCAATTTCGAATCTAAAATCTCAAATTAGTGCTAGTAAAGACTAGATTTTAAGAGTTATTACTTATTTATTCAAATATAAAATTACACGCTTTAGCCATTTAGAAATTAGCAATAAAACAATGACCCCTAATAATTTTAGATTGTTTTTCTGTATTTTTGAGAGTACGTATACTATTTTATTATGACTGTATTTACTATAAATTTTAAACTTTAAGCCATGCAAAACAACGAACGCGCAGAAAAGTTCAGACAGATCGTAAAAAATAAATACTTAATTTACACTGGTTTATTTTTGAATCTGCCTAATAAAAACTTGGCTTACACGGGAATTTTTATTCCACTTCTTCATAAACTTAGTAGAGAAGGTTACCAAAAAGATGCGGAACCCAAGGAAGGAAGGAACAATCCTGAATCTGTGATGACTGCGCTTTACGAAAATGAAACCTATAAAAACCACTTCCGAAAAAATGGTAATCAGAGCTTTGTTTGGAAACATCAACGCAAGCCGAAATTCAGCTTAAGTTAAAGCTCTGGCTTTTGGCGATTGGCTTTCTTTTCTGAATGTTTTTTCTTTTTCTGAAGGCGTTTAAGTTTGGCAGATCGTGAAGGTTTCGTTTTAATACGCTTTTTTTTCTTCTGAAGAGCTTTCTTGACTAAATCCTCAAAATTTAAAATTGCTATTTTCTTATTTTGATGTTGGCTTCGGGTTTTAGAAACGTTTAATTTGAGGAGCCCTTCAGAATTGATTTTAGAAGCAAGCCGTTGTTGCAAATGGTCTTTTTGTGATGCTGAAAAGACTCCAGACTTCAGAAGATCCCAAATCAAGATCACCTTGGTTTCTGTCTTGTTAACATGTTGACCTCCAGGTCCGCCACTTAAAGCAAATTGAAATTCTAACTCTCTCAGCAGTGCCTCTTTGCTATACATTTTTTTCGGGTTGGTGTCCGGGTTTAAGCAAATCTAAAACTGTTTTTACAGGATTAAAAGTATGAGCAGGAACTTCTACAAATACAGTATTCCAGAAAGCCATACCACCATTCCATAAGCCTGGTAATTCCAATCCTTTTATGGACTCGCCGCCCACAAATTTATTTGCGACAAAGCCTTTATTAGTATCGACGAAATCTTGTAAATTAAAGGTTTCACCTTTATAGTTTTTCAAACTACAAACAATATCCACAGGGTTAAAATGGGTAGAGGCTTCCATTTTTTCTTTTTGGTCAGGTTGAGATAAATTTATTTGGGATTTTTCTACAATTTGGGGAGAAACACTGTTATCTTCATTTCTTATCCAAAACGGCCCACCTCCTGGTGCTCCTTCATTAATCACCATTCCACATACTCGTATAGGCCTGTTGAGATAATAAAAAACATCTTCTTTTGTTTGGAGTTCAACATGAATATTCAACTGATGTCTTAAGAAAGCTTTTGCTTCTTTGAGTATAGTTTTAGCACAGGCTTCTTTTTCTAAGGCTTTCAAATAGCCAAAAGCCTTGTTCTGAAGCTGAATGAGTTTCCCTGCAAGAATAGATTTATATTTATGTGTAGGTTTACTTTTTTCGTCCTCAGAGTCTTGATGAGCAACATTATCTATATTTTTGATAAACACCAGATCTCCTTCCAATGCATTCAAATTCTGGATTAAAGCTCCATGCCCTGCAGGTCTAAATAAAATATGGCCCTCATCATCTCTGTAAAGATCCCCGTTATTATCTAAACAAACAGTATCTGTAGAAGGATGTTGGAAAGAAAACTCTACGTTGAAGTTAACTCCCGTTGCTTCTTCTATTTTAGGCTTGACCTCCTTAAGTTTTTCTTGAAACTTATCCAAATGATCTTTAGAAATAGTAAAATGCACTTTTGCTTCTTTATCCTTCACGACATACCTAGCCGCTTCAAAGAGATGCTCTTGAAAAGCTGTTAGTTTTTCTTCAGTATACTTATGAAATGGGATAAGTCCTTTAGGCAAGTCTGCCATATGAAAACCTTCAGAAGCCAGCATTTGTTTTGTAAACCTCAAAGCTTTATCCCCTTGGGGTAGTATATCAAAATCTATACCTTTTCCCTTTAAGGCAAATTTTAAGTCCTCATAAAATGGGAGATGTTCGATAGCATCAAAGAAACTGACTAAATCTTTGTATTTTGTTTGATCAACAAAGGTTTCAAAGTCTATCTGTGAGGCTGGATATTCTTCCATAAACTGGTGGAGTATTCTAAACATCCTAGAGGCAGCTCCACTAGCAGGCACAAATTTGATGGCCGCTAACTTGGATTTTTGGTAAATAGTTATCAACTCGTCTTCTTCCTGAGGATCAAGAATGATGATACCATCATTTAGAGTTGCTGGCTTTACGACTTCTAAATTGGGGAATCCCCTCTTTAAATAGTTAATGTCTTTTTCTATCTTTTCTATAGAAAGATGGTGGTTTTCGATGTGAAGAAGGTCTTTAGGATGAAACTTCATGAATTAATAATTAAAGCGTTTTAATAATAGATGTGGATAGGTGTAAACGTTGCTTCAAATCTCCCTTTAAAATAGTATAAGGTATATTTCTTTGGATGAGCTCTCGTTCAAAGATCGTAAACATAGACTTTCTCTGGTTAGGTTTATCGCGTAAATCATCTTCTACCCAAGGAGTGTCTATATAAGTTAAGAAGTAATGAGCATAATGACACTCTTCTGCACATTGCTCTAAAATTTTATTCTGAAAGTTTTCGTAGTAGGCTTTGGCATAGACTAAAGTTTGCAAAACATTGGTATCGCAGAACACGTATTGCTTTGCATTTTGAGCTCTAAAATTTTCAGATTGTAGTTGCCCTTTAGCAATAGGAATGAGGTCTTCAGGTTCACAAATCTCTGCAGAAGTATTGTATTTGTCTTGTAAATAATCCCTTGCAAATTCTGGCACCCACTCCGTATTATACTTAGAGGCTAAAGCTCTAGCAAGTGAAGTTTTGCCTGTAGATTCTGGTCCATAAAGGACTATTTTAGTAAGCTCGTCTTCGGCTTGTCTAAGTTCTTTTTCCATGCTATAAATCCATAAACGGCAATAATAGTAAAAAGTATATATTGAAAGGAGGTAAAAGTAAGACCTTTGTAATAATATAATGGAACTGAGATAAGATCTCCTATGACCCAATAGATCCAATTCTCCAATCTTTTTTTGGCCATTAACCACATCCCCACAAAAAATATTCCTGTGGTGATCACATCCATATACGTTACCCAACCGTCCCATTTTTCGAATACTTCATAAACGATACAGACGAAAACTGCAGTTGCTATAAATATAAAAATAGATTGCTGGTTTTCTCTTCTTGTCGCCTTTTTAATAGGAATGAAATGAGAATCATCTACCTTTTGAGTCCATACATACCAGCCATAAATACTCATGAGGAAGTAGTAGGCGTTTATCATCATATCACCGAGCAAATTATACTCATAAAGGATGTACACAAAGATGAGTGTACTTACAATACCGGTGGGGAATACGAGAATGTTATCCTTTTTTGAAAACAAAACACTTAGAAGCCCAAAAATAATAGCGATAATTTCAAGGACCAAAAAGTGTGTTGGCGTGTCTTGGTATTCTGAAAATAACCAATCTAATAATAGATCCACATTCAAATTTTTAAACTATAAAACCACAAACTTAAGGTTATTATTAAAATAAGGATGAGAAGCCATACATTCAATTTAAATCAGAAATGAGGCGTGTAGCCACTTCTATCCGACTTTACTAGTTTCATATATAACAAGCCTCGATCCATGGCTTCAAAAGCAGTTTTTACCTCCTTCTGAAGAACGTCCATCACATGATCATACTCTCCATAGACTTGAGTACTCAGCGGATTCTCGATCACAGTTAAGTCTGAAGCTCGCAAAGCTTTTATTAAGTCTATAATGACAGGTTCAAAATCATCTTGGATGGGGGTGAGGGTTAATTCTACTGATATTTTCATAGCTCCTTTTTAATGCGCAAGTTTACTACTATTTAAAATAAAAAAGGTCAACATCGCTGTTGACCTCTAAAATACGTTCTCAGATTTTAGTTTAATCTGCCAAGATACTTCTAGAAATTACGATTTTTTGTATTTCTGAAGTGCCTTCATAAATCTGTGTGATTTTGGCATCTCTCATCATGCGCTCAACGTGGTATTCTCTTACATATCCATTTCCTCCATGGACTTGAACGGCTTCTACAGTAACATCCATTGCCACTTGCGAAGCGTAAAGTTTTGCCATAGCTCCAGAAAGATCGTAATTAAGACCATTGTCCTTATCCCAAGCTGCTTTCATCACCATATGGCGAGCTGCTTCAATACTAGTATGCATATCTGCAAGTTTGAAAGCGATAGCCTGATGATTCATGATTTCAGTTCCAAATGCTTTTCTTATTTTAGAATAGTCTTTAGCTAGTTCATAAGCTCCAGCAGCAATACCAAGGGCTTGAGCTGCAATACCAATTCTTCCACCGGCTAGGGTTTTCATAGCGAATTTGAAACCAAATCCATCTTCTCCTATTCTGTTTTCTTTAGGCACTTTCACATCGTTGAAAGTCAAAGAGTGCGTATCGCTTCCACGAATGCCCATTTTCCGCTCTTTAGGTCCAACGACAAAGCCTTCCATGTTTTTTTCCATGATGAAAGCATTAATACCTTTGTGTTTTTTGTCTTTATCGGTATGAGCAATCACAAGGTAAACGTCTGCAGAGTTACCATTGGTGATCCAGTTTTTAGTCCCGTTGATCACATAGTGGTCCCCCTTATCGATGGCTGTAGTTTTTTGAGACGTTGCATCACTGCCAGCTTCTGGCTCACTTAAACAAAAAGCACCAATTTTCTCACCAGTAGTCAACTTAGAAAGGTATTTTTTCTTTTGTTCTTCTGTACCGTAGGTATCTAAACCCCAACATACCAAAGAATTATTCACTGAAACGACAACCGATGCAGAAGCATCTATTTTGGAAAGTTCTTCCATCGCTAAGACATAAGAAACGGTATCCATTCCTCCTCCGCCATAATCTGGTGAAGCCATCATGCCCATAAACCCAAGCTCACCAAGTTTTTTAATTTGCTCCGTTGGAAATTCTTGATTTTCGTCACGTTCTATAACTCCCGGCTTCAATTCATTATTAGCAAAATCTCGCGCTGCCTGGCGAATCATCTCATGCTCTTCTGATAATTTAAAATCCATATAGTAACTGTTTCAGTTTTATTAAAAATGTGCTACAAATATAGGATTTACCCGCATATTTTTCAATATAACCAATCAAAATTTAAGATTTGTGTAAAATATGTAAGCCTTGGAAGTCTCTTTCAAGTTTCTACCTGAAACTCAGTTTCTTTGTCTGCTTTATTCTAATTTTGATGTCAATTCTAGAAGTATGAAAAGCTATTCTGTTATCGGAGTAATGTCTGGCACCTCGCTCGATGGTCTGGATCTTGCGCATTGTCAATTCTCTTTCGATACCAATACGTGGACTTTTGAAATTAAGGCGGCTATCACCTACTCTTATTCTTCAGTTTGGGTAAACAAGTTGCAAAAGGCCCACCAGCAATCTATGGAGAGTCTAAACTTGTTGGATGAAGATTACACCATCCTACTCGCAGATTACATCGGTCGATTCTTGAGAGAACATCAGTTACCTCCTATCGATTTTATAGCTTCTCACGGACATACTGTTTTACATCAACCTGAACGCCAGCTCACCTATCAAATTGGTAATCTACCAAAACTAGCGAAGCTAACGGGTCATAAAGTTATTTGCGATTTCAGACTTGAAGATGTGGCTTTAGGAGGCCAAGGAGCTCCACTTGTCCCTCTAGGCGATCGACTGTTATTCGGAGATTATGAGGCCTGTATTAACCTAGGAGGCTTTGCAAATATTTCTTTTGAAAGAGACGACAAGCGCATTGCTTACGACATCTGCCCTGTGAATAAAGTCTTGAATCCCTATGCTAAGACCTTAGGGGTGGAATTTGACGAAGGAGGTCAAATCGCCAAGGCTTCAACTCCGAATAAAAACCTTCTTTTAAAGCTCGATTCACTCAAGTATTACTCCGAGAAAGCCCCAAAATCTTTAGGCATCGAATGGTTGGAAGCTTATTTTTTTCCGCTTTTAGAATCATCGGGATTATCTTCAGAAGAAATTATGGCCACCTGCACACATCACTTCGCCAAAAAGATTGCAAACTCCATACACAATAGCTCTCGAGTACTTTTTACGGGCGGTGGTGCTTTAAATTCCTATGTATTAGAACTCATCGCTTCGCAAACTCAAGCCCAGTTAATTCTCCCGGAAGCTAAAATTATTCATTACAAAGAAGCTCTCATTTTTGCTTTATTGGGAGTCTTAAGAGACCGTGATGAAACCAATGTGTTGGCCTCCGTCACTGGAGCTTCACAGGACCATTCTGCAGGATTTATCTATTTGCCTTAATATATAATTTGGAATTTTTGAACCTTTCTCTAAACAGAGCTTTTACGAATCTCTATATTTGTTCTCAAAGAATTAAAATCTGAATTGTTTCCTATGAAAGAATTACTGACTAAATATGAAGATAAAGCTCCAGAAATTGTTTTTCACTGGAGAGATTCAGAAACTGAAGCTGAAGGCTGGACGGTTATCAACTCCTTAAGAGGAGGCGCCGCTGGCGGAGGGACACGGATGCGTGAAGGCTTAAATGAAAATGAAGTCTTATCTCTGGCTAAAACCATGGAAATAAAATTTACGGTTTCAGGTCCAGACATTGGTGGAGCCAAATCGGGAATTAATTTTGATCCTAAAGATCCCAGAAAACAGGGAGTTTTAGAACGCTGGTACAAAGCAGTTTCGCCATTATTAAAAAGCTATTACGGCACAGGTGGTGACTTGAATGTCGATGAAATTCACGAAGTGATTCCTATCACGGAGAGCTGTGGCGTTTGGCATCCACAGGAAGGTGTTTTTAATGGACACTTCCATCCTACCGAAGCCGATAAGATTAATAGGATTGGGCAATTACGCCATGGGGTCATTAAGGTGATCGAAAATACCGATTATAGCCCAGATATATCCCGCAAATATACCATCGCAGATATGTGTACCGGTTTTGGAGTTGCAGAGTCGGTGAAGCATTATTACAATATTTATGGAGGGGATGTCAAAGGGAAAACAGCCATTATCCAAGGCTTTGGTAATGTAGGTTCGGCAGCTGCTTTTTATCTGTCCAAAATGGGAGCTAAAATCATTGGGATTCTAGATAGAGATGGAGGCCTTATTAACAAAGATGGATATAGCTATGAGGACATCAAAGATTTGTTTCTAGCTAAAGAAGGAAATACGCTACAGAGTAAAGATCTTATTCCTTTTGAAGAGGCTAACGAAGCTTTTTGGTCGCTTGGCGCCGATATTTTCGCCCCTTGTGCTGCCTCTCGATTGGTCCAGAAAGACCAAATCGATAGCTTGGTAGAGCATGGCTTGGAAGTTATTTCATGTGGAGCAAATGTGCCGTTCGCCGATAAAGAAATCTTCTTTGGCCCTATTATGGAATATGCCGACCAGAAAGCGAGTGTTATTCCAGATTTTATCGCCAATTGTGGAATGGCTCGTGTCTTTGCTTACTTTATGGAGCGCAAAGTGTTAATGACCGACGAAGCTATTTTCAATGATATTTCTATCACACTCAAAAATGCTATTCAACGCACTTTTGAACAAAATAATGACAAAAAATACATCAGTAGTCATGCTTTTGAAATTGCCTTAAAACAGTTGATTTAAGCTTATAAATAGTTTTTGAGTGATAAAATTTATTGTTTACTTTAGCGTTATCTATATCATTAACAACCTATAACCCATGCTTATAACATTTGCTCAACAAACCCCTGATGTTGCAGAGGAACTTGTAGAAGAAAAAACCTTATCCATCATCGATTTAATCTTTAGTGGAGGCCCTGGAGGAACTATTATTATATTGATTTTGGCAGTTCTTCTGTTTTTTGCCATTTACATTTATTTTGAACGCATTTTTGCGATCAACGCAGCTTCGAAGACCGATAAGAATTTCATGAATCAAATAAAAGATAGCGTGACTTCTGGCAATATTGAATCTGCCAAAATACGTTGTGCCCAAGAAAATTCTCCAGTTGCCAGACTTACCGAAAAAGGCATTTCTAGGATAGGATCTCCGTTGGAGGACATCAACACGGCAATTGAAAATGCAGGCCGACTAGAAGTTTATAAGCTAGAGAAAAATGTAAGTGTACTGGCGACAATAGCAGGAGCAGCACCAATGATTGGTTTTTTAGGAACCGTGATTGGGATGGTTTTAGCGTTTCATGAATTGGCGACCAGCAGCGGACAGGCGCAGATGGGTTCTCTTGCCGAGGGGATCTATACCGCAATGTTGACGACTGTAGCAGGTCTTATCGTAGGGATTATCGCCTATATCGCCTATAATCATGTGGTGGTAAGGACCGATAAGGTCATACACCAAATGGAAGCTACTGCAGTCGATTTCTTAGATTTATTGAACGAACCTAGTTAATTATGAATTTACGAGGTAGAAATAAAGTAAGTGCCAACTTTAGCATGTCGTCTATGACGGATATTGTTTTCTTGCTACTCATCTTTTTTATGTTAACATCACCGGTAATTACTCCAGAGGCCCTAGACTTGATTTTACCTAAGGCCAAAGGTAAAACTACGTCTCAACAAAATGTGGCAGTGAGCATCACCAAAGAGTTGGACTTCTACATCAATGATGAGAAAATAAATTCCAACAGAATAGAGAGTGCCCTAAAGTCAAAATTAAATGGCATTGAAGAGCCTACGATTATTTTGAGAGCTGAAGAAGGAGTTCCAATAGAAAAAGCTGTCCTCATTATGGACATTGCTAATAGAAACCGCTTTAAAATAGTTTTGGCGGTTAAACCCAATTAAGCTGTGAGCATATTCAAAACGAAACACGAGAAAAAGTCATTCCTTATCACTACAGGACTATATCTCCTGTTTATCTTATTGATGTTTTTCTTTGGTTTACAGTATCTAGACCCACCAGAAGAACGTGGGATCGCAGTGAATTTTGGAACTACCGATTTTGGCTCAGGAGAAGTTCAGCCGACTGAACCTATCAAGACCTCTCCACAAAAAAGGACTACTCCACCTCCACAAGAAGTTGAAGAGTCGAGCACTTCAGAAGACATCAAAGAAGAAGTCGTCACTCAAGAAACTGAGGAAGCCCCCGTCATTGAGAAAAGTGAAAAAGTGGTGAAGGAGACTGAAAAGCAACCGGAAAAACCCAAAGAAAAAGTACAGCAGAAGGTTGAAAAAACTCAACCTGAACCTACTCCAGAACCCGAGCCTGAGCCTGTTCCTGAAGAGAAGCCAGAGAAATCTGTTACAGATGCCCTGGAAAGCCTTATGAATGGCCCTAAAAACAACGGTAAGGCTGAAGGTGGTGAAGGAGATGACAACCAAGTTGGGGACAAGGGAGATCCTGATGGAGACCCTAATGCCAACAATTATTATGGCACAGGAAAAGGTCTCGACGGAGATGGCAATTACCGCCTTGGAGGTCGCAAGGCCCTAAGCAAGCGAAAGTTTGTGCAGGAATGCGACGAATCTGGGGAGGTGGTCGTAAGAATTGAAGTGAACCGAAATGGTGATGTTGTAAAAGCAACAGCTGGTGTAAAAGGAACCACCAATAGCACATCTTGCCTTTTGGATCCTGCAAAGCGAGCAGCTTTAGCTACCAAATTTAACGGTGACGCCAAAGCACCTAACACCCAAATTGGTTTTATCACTTACGTCTTTAAATTATCTGAATAGATATGACTTACTCGGAAACGCTAACATGGATGTTTGAGAAACTTCCGATGTATCAGCGATTAGGAAAAACAGCCTTCAAAAAAGATTTAACAAACACCCTAGAGTTATCTAAGGAACTGGGGTTTCCAGAACAGCAGTTTAAAAGTATCCACGTAGGTGGCACCAATGGAAAGGGTTCTGTAAGCCATATACTTGCCTCTATTTTGCAAACTTCTGGCTATAAAGTAGGTTTATACACCTCTCCGCATCTTAAAGATTTTCGGGAACGCATCAAGATTAATGGTCAGGAGATCCCTGAGCAAGATGTCATCGATTTTATTGGCCATCACAAGATATTTCTAGAAACCCAGCAGCTCTCCTTTTTCGAAATGACGGTAGGCATGGCCTTCGACTATTTTGCAAAACAACAGGTAGACATTGCTATTATTGAAGTGGGCTTAGGTGGCCGACTGGACTCTACCAACATCATCACTCCTCTGCTCTCTGTCATCACCAATATAGGATTAGACCATATGGCTTTTTTGGGTAATACTTTAGAAAAAATCGCTGGTGAAAAAGCGGGTATTATTAAACAAAACATTCCTATTGTTATTGGTGAAACAGATCCAAAGACCAAACCCATTTTTCTAAACAAAGCCAAAGCAGAAACTGCTCCTATACATTTTGCAAAAGATCTAAAGACTGTACTTCCTGACTGTGATTTAAAAGGAAGCTACCAAAAAAACAATATTAGAACTGCTTTACAAGCCATAGCGGTCTTGAATCAGATCGACGGGTGGGCTATTAAAATAGCAGAAATTGAAAACGGCTTAGCAAACGTCAAATCTAACACGCGTTTCCGTGGGCGATGGGAAACCCTAGGTAAGCAACCAAGGATTATTGCAGACACAGGACATAATGAAGAAGGACTGCGTTTGGTCATAGAACAGCTTTTACAGGAATCCTACGAACAACTCCACATCATCTTAGGCGTTGTAAACGACAAGGATCTGGATAAGATATTACCCTTATTTCCAAAAGAAGCCCTCTATTACTTTTGTAAGCCAGATGTCCCTAGAGGGATGGATGCTGAGTATTTACAGAAAAAAGCTGAGGACTTCTTTTTGAATGGTGACGTGTTTACTAGTGTGGGAGACGCCTTTAAAACCGCTAAGCAATCTGCTAAAACTAGCGATGTTATTTTTGTAGGAGGAAGTACATTTACAGTAGCAGAAATTTTATAAAAAATGAAATTTTAGTTTGTGAAATCAAAATAAGGTTTATATTTACAATCCCAATTTGGGGCGATTAGCTCAGCTGGTTCAGAGCACCTCGTTTACACCGAGGGGGTCGGGGGTTCGAACCCCTCATCGCCCACTAACCCTAGCTAATGTTAGGGTTTTTTACTTTTAAATCGGGTCATTAACTCAGTTGGTTCAGAGTGTTACCTTGACAGGGTAGAAGTCACTGGTTCGAATCCAGTATGACCCACCAAAAAACAGGCTCAAGAGCCTGTTTTTTAATGCCTTAACTTTCCGATTCTTTCTTTTCTTTTCCATAGATTTGTTACTCAAATGTGGCTTATAAGCGGTTTTTGTTACTTATATGTTACTCGTTTTAACCTAAAAAACTAGTCAAAATGAGCGTTAAACTTAGAGAAAAGAAGTTGTCTAAAGGAGGTATAAGTTTTTATCTAGATGTTTATAAGAACGGAAAGAGATCTTATGATACTTTGGACATAAAAATATACCCTGGAGATTCT
>Ga0209414_1000271_pt1 | contig 24327 bp, 52 predicted proteins | sample LakVidmifraction_4_FD_181154 | JGI IMG/M metagenome (GOLD analysis project Ga0209414, IMG submission 181154) | Hypersaline microbial communities from Lake Vida, Antarctica - Brine Hole Two &gt;0.2 micron (SPAdes) (version 2) | ecosystem: Environmental > Aquatic > Non-marine Saline and Alkaline >...
ATAATCTCAGGAAAAATTACCCCCTAAAAGTGATATAATCGCAAAGACGACTATATATAAATCCTAAGTTAATATTAATTTTAAAATCCATTAAACATGGCAAAGAAGAAAGCAGCTAGTAAAAAGGAAACTAGCAAAAAGGAAACTACTTACGAAGGAGCTCAACAAGAAGTGAAGGACTCCAAAGCAGCAGTTAAGGACACCAAAGCAGCCTTGACAGATTATTACAAGGAGAATAAGTTATCTCGAAAAGAGGACTACTCCGAAGATAAAGATCATGGTAAGAAAATTGCCAAGCTGGAAAAGAATGTAGAAACGGCTAATGAAAACCTTAAGTCAGCTAAAGAAACGGCTAAGGAATTAAAGCCGGCTAGTTCTAGAAAAACTAAGTATGATTACCCAGAAGATATTGACACTCCCGAAAAGAGAAAGAAATATCGCCAAGAGCAAAGAGCTTTAAAGAATGGGGGTAAGAAAAAAACTGAGAAAAAGGACAAATCTGAAGAAGCTGATAAAGGATCTGAAGGTACCGAGAAAAAAGGTAAGCCAAAGTCTAAAGGTAAATCAAAGACCTCTACTAAGGAGCCGGCTAAAAAGAAAGTAGCTAAGAAAAAGGTTTCTAAGAAAAAGGTTTCTAAGAAAAAATCATCCAAAAAAGATAAGCCGGAAGTGGACGGCGGGGATGACTAATAAACCATGAAACATTAAATATATATCTAAAAGGCATGAGTTTACGTTCATGCCTTTCTTAATTTAAAACATTAAAGCATGGGTAGTAGAAGGAACCATAAAAGAAAAAGTGATAGATTGATAAAAGTCTTACAATCTAATTTCACAAAATTGACAGAATCCTATGTATCTAGTTACCTTGAGTTAACAGCACAGGGACATGATGATAATAGTGAGGAAGTAGTAAAGTTATTTGTTGAACAAGATAGGAAATGGAAAAAATCAACCTGGATATTAATGACTAAGCATCCGGGTGTGGTTCATAAAGATAGGACACAAAGGGTCTTAGATAGATTTACGGATTTTGCGGATAAGTTTCATCAACGTAAGGAATTACATGAACTTGACCATAGTGTTAAAGCCTTGGGTATAGATAAAAGTAAAAAATTACTGAAGTTAGTTGGGATAGAAACCCAAGCTAAAACAGAATCAGGTTTACAGAAAAGAGTAGATCAACTTGATGATACTCAACTAGCCCAATATAGACAACTAGCGGTTAAATAGGTGTTCTTATTATAATTATATTTACATAATTAATAAAATAAGAATATTATGGGAGTAGTAAAAAAAATTACACACACAAGTTTCCCCACTCAATCCGATTGGGTAGGTAAGGATACTAAGGTCACATTTCATTATGATACCGCTAAAACAATAAGAGGTACAATAGTTAGGGATGACAAAGAAGAACCTTGGGTCACTATAATTAGAGTTGAAGGAAGGTACATATTAGGAACTGAATGTCAACATACTGGAGCCATATAATTATGACAAGAATTAATTGTGGCATTCCACCCGCTAATCTAAATGATAAACATTTATTAGCTGAGCATAGGGAAATCAAAAGAATACCTAATCATGTAGCTAAACACTGGCAAAAGATTACTCGAGAGGGTATCCAAGCTATACCTAAAGGATTTTGTTTGGGTGAGGGACATGTTAGGTTTTTCTTTGATAAGGGGGAATACACATACGAACGTTACGAATCACTTTATCATGAGTGTTTAAAAAGAGAGTTTAAAGTAACCTTCTATGGTAATGCTTGGGATATTTATGAAGATATAGGTATTCAGTGGTATAAGGATTATATACCTACAAAGTGGGATATAAAACTGGTTCGAGAAAGGATAAAATTGAGATTATACAGTGTAAAATAAATTACTATATTTGTAATAATAATAAATTAATATATGTTATTTGAAGAACTAACCCCCGCTCAAGAGCGAATAATTAAGAATATATGTTATGTTCAACTCGAGTCATTCAGGAGGATATATGATAATAATCACCGTAGCAATGATGATTTGATAATGTTACTAATCGAAAACGAGATATCTAGAGATGATTGGAATAACCAATTGGAATTATCTATGGAACGTATGAAAACCACAGGTAGGTTACCCAAGAGAATTAATTCGATGAACAAATACGAACTATCTAGGTTCAAGCATATATTATCAACCCTCGAGGATGAATATATAGATAAATACCCAAATGCAGTATCAAATCTCTGGAGAAAGTTATTTTTATTGACTGACTTTAGCGATCAAAAATTTGAAAACTTAAATTAAAAGATTATGGAAAAGGACTTAGGATTACCCGAAATGATATCCGTACTATCTAGTAATGTAGATAAAGTGGGATATGATACCGATAACAAATTAATGTACGTAAAGTACAAAGACCGGACCCGGAAGAATGGGGATAAGGTAATAGGTAAAACCTACCGCTACAATGGGGTAGAACATGAGAAATACCTGGAAATGCTAGCTTCCGATTCAATTGGGAGTTATATATATAAGGATGTTAAAGACCAACCAGGTATTACATGTAAAGAGATTGGTTTCTCATAATGACCAATTTATTGATTTATTTATTTGATGGAAGGCCGGGAGTGATGACCCCGGCTTTTTTGTGATTACAAGTAGATCAACACCGTGTTCTTTAAAATATTATATTTGAATAAATTAATAAATAAGTAAATATAATAAATTATGGAAAACTCAGAAGCGATCAAATCGAAAATCGAAAAACTCTTCAACAAAGCGGAATCCGCTAAGGAGATGGGTTCTTTACAAGAAGCAGAAATCTTTATGGCCAAGGCCCAGGATATTCTGATGAGGTATAATATAGATAAGTCTAAATTAAACCTGGGGTTCGAACAAGGTAACCCCTGTCTAGTAGATAGGTTAAATATGACAGATTTACATGGTTGGAGTAAAACCGATGGTAAATGGTTAATAAGGTTATATAACTACGTAGCGATAAATAACTTTTGTAAGATAGTTGGACATGGTAACTTTACACTAAGTATTATTGGTGAACCAGCTAATGTGGATGTAGTGAAATACATGGTAGCTAATATAATACCAAAGATCAAACAGTTAAGATTAAAGGCTTGGAAGGAATATAATGGACCAGATAAAACCAATTCTTTTAAGAGGGGATATTATGCGGGAGCTGCATCAGGTATTTATACCAAGCTAAGGGACTTAAGAGAGGAAAACAAAGCTGAATATAATGGGCTAGAAGGTATAATCAAAATGCATGATGTGGTGGTAGATGAAAAAACAGCAGAAGAATTTGGTAGATTAAAATCTAGTTCATCTAGGAGATTATCATCAGTCAATGGGTTCAATAGAGGCCATAACGATTCAAAAGGAATTAGTATTAACAAAGGTGTGGGTGGTTCAAAACAATCCGGACCCAAAATGATAGGATAATGGATTTATTAAAAAAAGAAATACTGATGCGGTTTAAAGATTGGCCAATCCATGTCTTTACCCCCGAAGAAGCAAACAAAGCTTATGGTGAATGGAGCAAGGGAGAACCGGATGATGTATGGGACCCCGGGAATTATATAATAATATCCCCGAATTTTACGGATGAGATACCCGAACCGCTATTTAGTATGGTACATAGTTTTTGTTTCATAGGAGAAAGGAAGGGAAATGAGATAATTCTATATAATAATATCCCACCCGGGCCGGTGTTTAAGGGAGATATTATTTCAACAGTTCACAGTATGTTAAGGCATTTTGAAAAAATAAATAATAGGTATGAAAGCAAATAAATATACCCTGTTGGGAATAGGTTTAATCCTAGCAACGGGTATCTATTTAAACATAAAAGACACAGCGGATAGGATAGAACAAACCAATGCCGCTAAAATAAAACCACCAAATACTATCTCATCTGATTCTTATAGAACTATAAAGAGTTATGACTTTGAGAATGGAGGTTATCATAACTATTCGGATGAGGAAATCAGGATATTTAGGGAGAAGCAGTCATATAAATCAGATGGGGGTTATATCTATACTCCCGGGCGACACGTACCTTCTCGAGAAGAGGAGATGGAAGATTATATAAGGGATAATCCCGAGTTAATAGAAGGTGCACTAGATCGTTATTAAAATGTATGAAATAAGGTATTATTTTGGAAAAGGCCCATTAGACTATGATGTGGTGGATAGGTATTATACTCCATCACTAGCCTATGGTATGAGGAAGAAACTAGCAGAAGAACCTCAGTATAACCTGGACACATTAAAAGTGAGAAGGGTTTAAAAGGTGATCAACACCGTGTTCTTTAAAATATTATATTTGTCTTATAATTAATAAAACTAATTATTAATTTAAAACTATGAATTATGGCAACAACCACTAAAAGCCGAAAAGCTAAGCAAACTAAGAAAACAAACAAAGGTTCTAAAGCTAAAAAGACACTAAGCAAGAAGAACCTAGACTCTAAAAACGTTAAGGACACTGTCACTAAGGTAGTGGAAACGAAAAGAGAAATGAAGTATATTTATCCAGAAGGGATGGATGACCAGGTAGAGAAAAAGAAATGGCGCCAGAAGGTAAGAAATAAAATATACAAATTTGAAAGGGATATCCAGAAGCTAGAGGGTAAAGAAGCCAAAGCTAAGGAGAAAAAGTACGCTACATACCGTAAAGAGGTATTACAAGTTCCATAATTGATAACTATGGATTATTTATTTATTTGATAACTAGAGAGCCCGGCTGATTACCGGGCTCTCGCCTGTTAATATGGGAGGTACACCGTGTACTTTAAAATATTATATTTGAATAAATTAATAAATAAGATAAAAATTAAAATTATGTCAGTAACACACACTCCCATTAAGGAAACCGATCTAATCAAGGAACATAGGAAATTCATTAAAACCTATATGAAAGAAAGCACTGATTGGAGCTTAAAAATTAGATTAAGGGTTTTAAGAAACTATGACAAGAATATAAACAAGGAAAACATAAGGTATTACCTTAATCAAAAGGCTAAGGTATTTATAGTTTACTTGGCAGCTGGTAAAATTAAGAAAGCAGCGAAGTATTTCCCAAAGGGTTACCTAGATAACGAATAAAGATTAGATAACGAATAAACATGATATGGAAAAATCGAGAAAAAAAGCTTATAGGAAAATATTCCCATTCCGAAAGAGGGTGGGGTATGTCCTAGAATTACTAGTAGTAAGATTACTTAATATCCTTCTACAGTTGTTCATGTTCATACTACAGGTATTATTAATACTATCCATGATCCTAAATATTCAATGGTTCATGGAATACATAAAGATATTTCCTAAAACATTTCACAAATCAGAAAAACTCAAACATGGTAAGAAATAATCAAAACGAAAAAGTCACATTTTACTATTCCCGATATGCATATAAATCCCAAGAGCTAAGGGGTATGGACATAGTATACCAAGGTGGAATCCCAGAATGCCCTAAAGAAAAGATAGAGGGAGTTAAAATGGATAAGGGCCATAAATATGTAAGGGTATGGAAATAGAAAAACCGGATTGGAGAACTAAAAGAACCAACGATTTTATAAAATGGTTTTATGGTAGGGTTAAAGGTCCAACCCTAACCGATGAGCAAGTGATTAATATAAAAGAAAGGCTGGAAAGGTGAATAATAATATAAAACCCCGAGATGGGTGATTACAGTGTACTTTAAAATATTATATTTGAATAAATTAATAAATAAATAGAAATTATGAAAACTCAAAAGTATCGAATCGAAGAAGAAGCACTCTTAGACTACCTCAACTTCAAAAACCACCTAAGATTAATATGTTTGGATGTCCCAATAAAGGACTCAGAAATCATAGATATAGCCTGGAATAGGATAAGTGCGGGAAACCCGGAGGATTATTATCAACAACGCCACTTCCTGATTATAGTTACATTATTGGATGAACACAAAGATTTCTTTTACCCAGGTTCAGGTAATATTGATGATATACGGAAGAGAATCGTAAATAATATAGATATAGGGGATTTACCCATGTCTATCAGTTTTTCAAGGGATAACTTAATGGTAAATGTTGATTGGATTACGGATGATATTATCAATGAGTTATTGACTTATCACTATATTGAAAAGGATGTCACCGAAGAATTTTGGAAGATGGTCCTACATGCTCATGATCAGGTTATCTATAATTTGCCCTGGATAAAAGAAAATGAAAGCAATCTTCTATATTTGGCTGGCTATGATAATATCCGGGATTTTATGGAGGATATGGGAAATCCCGGATATGATGAGGAGAAGAGACTTGAGGAAACAAGGAAATTTATTTATAACCTAATATAGATCGCTATGGAAAAGTATAAGAATTACAAATTTAAGACAACCCAGGAAGCACGTAAAACCTACCTGGAAATACATGAAGCATTCGATGCCATCGAAAAAGAATTTGGTATCCCATCTCATGACATAATAAGATTAGTGAATATGATACTGGAGAAGAAAGGCATAGCCCCTCATGATATAGTAAGATTAATGAATGGGAGCTTGCGCAGTTCAGCCATAGCCCGGTCCAATCTTTTAATAATATGGAACAGATTATCAGAAAGATATGATGTGGATACTGTCACTATGGATTATGAGGAAATAGGAGAATACTTTAATGATGGGGAAATAGAAGCCTTAATTAGATTAGGTTATCTTGAAATTATCGATCTCGATGAGGAATTGATAATGGGATTAAATGAACATTTTAAGGATACGGGATACATTATACAAATAGGTAGTGTAGAGAAACTGGCTCGGGAAATGTTGGACAATGATAAGGTGAAAGTGCTAGCAGAAATAAATTCTAAAGAATCAGGTGAATTTGTTACCGATCGTTCTAAAAGGGTAAGGAAAATGTTCTTAAAAATACATGGCATTACCTAGTAAAAAGGTATTTTAAAAGCGGGTTATATAATTTCTAATATATGACCTAATGGCTAGAGTCTCGGGGGTGGGACTCTAGTCTGTTTCTAATCTCTATTTCCCACTAGCAATGGGTCTTCTACTAAGTAAGATAGTTAAAACCTTTGTATAGGGGTATGACTGATAGAGCAAGACGGGGGTTAATCTACCGTGTTCTTTAATTTATTATATTTGTATAAATCAAATAAGATAAATTAATTATGGAAAATTTAAGTAATAATCAAAAGAAAACCTATTATCAATACCTTACACCTTGTGGGTATCATTATAAATACCTAGAAGAAGATCCTAACCTTAATCAAGAACTTAGGGAATTACTGGATGCCGCACCAAAATACAAACATTTCATATCAATTAAAGTAACCCAAAGGCTATATGATTACCTTGAAAAGAAATATCATATAGAAATGGGAGACCAATCAGAGGCAACGGCAATCTTTGAAAATGTGGAGATTGGGATTAATATAATTAGTAAGCAAAGGTCATTTATTACTATAGGTATATTCGGAACCAATAATAAGAAGGATATAGCTAACAGGTTCGCAAAAGAATTGAACTATAAGAATCAATTTAGTAAGATTGGGTTAGAAAAGGTAATGGACCCTAACCACGGCGGGAGTACATCTCAAGAAGTTCAGGCTATGGTTTCATTAATACACTTCGGATAATGGAAAATGGAGAAATAGTTAACATAGAGTTAACACAAGAGGAATATGATATCATATATGATACGTTAAGGTCTGAAACTAAAAGGACTATGACGGATTTAATATATTCAAAGGGAGACCTGGATAAAGAGATATTTAATAGGAGATTAGATAAACTGAATAAGTTAACAAATAAATTTACAGAGTAATGAAAAGATATGCAGTACCATATATGTATCTATGTCGCGGGGAGGTTACCCAATCAAGTAGCTACGTTGAGATAGTAGAAGCGGAAAATGGAACCCAGGCTATGGAGATAACTTATGATAAGGTTTTATTATATGAAATGGAAAAAGCCCAGGAAGAACATGAAGATGATCCCAAAACCAATGAAGAGTTAATAGAATTAATAGTAGAAATAGTTTACCAGGGTGATGAGATTGAGGGTGATGAGGGATTCTTCATAGATAAACCAATAGAATTACCCGGTATAGATTTGAGTAAACCGGAGTTAGCATTAATAGGTGATTGCTTAGCAGAAACCCGGGAAACCTATATGGAAAATGGAGAAATAGAACTATTCGATAATGTACACAGCGAAAGAGTATTTATAGAAACAACTAGAAAAATAGAAGAAAATGAGTAAGATAACACCAGAAGATTTGATAGGAAAAAGAGGTATAAACTACTATGATGAATTAGGTACCATCATAGCAGCAGCCTATGTAATGGATTACAAGAAATTAAACCAATATGATAGATCGGGATGGATGACTCGGGAATCTCTTAAGGAGGAATTTGAACTAGAAGAATTAGATATCCTGGTTGCATTCGAAGATGATAAAGGAGAAACAGAAGTATACACATTCGAAAAGGCTGGGGTAGACTTAGCTGAAAACATAGGATAAGATATGGCTAGAAAGAAAACGTTATTTCCACCGCAAGAAGCTGAATCCCTATTGGATAAACATGGGTATGAGAAGGCTCTTAAAATAGCAAAAGAAAAGAAAAGGAGTATGCCCAAAGGTACCGTAGGGATATTCTATTATGCTAAAGTGGTTAAAGAAATAAGAAAACTTAGAATATGAACTTTGAATCAAGTTTGGGTATGATATTACTACCGCTAGTATTCTTTCTACAGTTTTGTATAAACATATACTTACTAAGGAAAGTAAAACTACTAGAGTGGTCTGAAAGATACCGTCCAAAGTATGGATCCCACTAGCAAGGGCCCAATTCGAAAGATGTGAAAGATAATGGGGATAGGCTCCAATATGGGGATAACAGATGAAACCTTTAAAAGATAATTATTATGGTAAACGCAATATTGATCATTCAAGAGTATGTATATAACCACAACACGGGTGAAAGGTATAGGGTAATACCCTGGTGGGAATCCAGTTGGTATATAATACTGTTTGCCATAGGTGTAGTTATAGTAATAATAAGTGAAATAAACAAAAGACAATGATAGATTACTTAGAGACTAGGGTGTAACCCGTGAACTTTAATTTATTATATTTACATTAAATAAATAAATAGAAATTATGGAAAACTTAAGTAACACCGAAATCTCTCAACTTATCTTCCAAACTCTCACATCATTATCGGAAAACGAGAATTCACTCGTATACCAAGGGAAAGGGGATAAGGGTCATTTTTTAAGATTGACCTATGAAAACTATAAGGTTAAGAAAAGTATTACATTGGGTAAGGCTTTCGATCTTATATATAATAGGGTTAAGAAAGAAAGTCCAACAAAAGGAAAACCGTTATTCCTATATGTATGTGGGGATAATGGAGAAATAATGATAGAGCATTCATTAGAACTAAAGAATGAAGAAATAAACCTATTCGATAAGCAAGCGGATAACTTTTATATAGGATGGGATTAACTATAACATTTGAAAGATAGGAATTATGGAAAGAGAACAAAAAGATGCGATATTTATTGATCACCGGGTAAAGCGTATATTCGGTAAGGAATTATATATAAAAGAAAGAGACAGGTTATTGGATGGTACACAACCATTTCCTTCGCCCTACTTCTGCCAAGAGTTTCTCAATAGGTTGGAAGTAGGATTAGTATTAGCGGAAGAAGAACATGAATCTATATGTGACTCGGTTGATTACGAGGCTTGGGGCTATGCATTATTTGGATACCTAGAAAGTGCAGAGCAACAGGTGGGGGATATGGATTTATGGGATTGGATTTACTTCTACGAGGCTGTTAAGGATAAGAAATTAGCGGATGCTATAGATAATATCACAGAAATATTGGAGTAGGTCCCAGTGTTCTTTAATTTATTATATTTACATTAAATAAATAAATAGAAATTATGGAAAACTTAAGTAACACCGAAATCTCTCAACTTATCTTCCAAACTCTCACATCATTATCGGAAAACGAGAATTCACTCGTATACCAAGGGAAAGGGGATAAGGGTCATTTTTTAAGATTGACCTATGAAAACTATAAGGTTAAGAAAAGTATTACATTGGGTAAGGCTTTCGATCTTATATATAATAGGGTTAAGAAAGAAAGTCCAACAAAAGGAAAACCGTTATTCCTATATGTATGTGGGGATAATGGAGAAATAATGATAGAGCATTCATTAGAACTAAAGAATGAAGAAATAAACCTATTCGATAAGCAAGCGGATAACTTTTATATAGGATGGGATTAACTATAACATTTGAAAGATAGGAATTATGGAAAGAGAACAAAAAGATGCGATATTTATTGATCACCGGGTAAAGCGTATATTCGGTAAGGAATTATATATAAAAGAAAGAGACAGGTTATTGGATGGTACACAACCATTTCCTTCGCCCTACTTCTGCCAAGAGTTTCTCAATAGGTTGGAAGTAGGATTAGTATTAGCGGAAGAAGAACATGAATCTATATGTGACTCGGTTGATTACGAGGCTTGGGGCTATGCATTATTTGGATACCTAGAAAGTGCAGAGCAACAGGTGGGGGATATGGATTTATGGGATTGGATTTACTTCTACGAGGCTGTTAAGGATAAGAAATTAGCGGATGCTATAGATAATATCACAGAAATATTGGAGTAGGTCCCAGTGTACTTTAAAATATTATATTTGAATAAATTAATAAATAAATAGAAATTATGGAAGAATCAATCAAAACAGCTTTATGGAAAGCAACGGAAAGAGCCCAACTAGAAAGGTTCCTGATTCAATATAAGGATAAAGATATACAGATGGGAGAGTTAACTTATAGGATATCAAACGGTTTTATAGAAAAACAGAATGGTATGGCTGAGGTAGAGCTAATACAAAGAAGTACAGGAAGATGTTTCGATGTAAGACTGGGACTCATAGATATCAACTATAATAGTTATACTGCCTTAGGTCAAGCGAGTAGATTAGATATGATATGGGATTTAGGGATTATGATATAACCGGAATATACAGTGTTCTTTAATTTATTATATTTACATTAAATAAATAAATAGAAATTATGGAAAGGCTTACATCAACACAAAGAAAACTCTTAATCTTTATTCTTGACTATCTAGCTCAACAAGGCGATTGGTCACAAGAGAATAATTTACACCTTGGTAGTCATTACATTACAGAAACCGAATTCACTGAACTATTTAACACACTTAAATCATAATCATTATGAAAAATCAAGAAGAGAACAACGAAGAGATCACAATCACTAAAGGAGTAATCGAACATATCAAGGAAATAGTAATCCAGAAAGAAAGAGAGAAAATCTTGGAAAAGATAAGGAAAAAGGATTATAGAATAAAGGAATTAGAAGATAGAATAGAATTACTGACCAGAATAGTAAGAGACGGGAAGGTAATCATTAATTGGTATAGTACAGACTGTGATGGGGCGATTGCCCAAGGATCAGTAGAGTTCAAAACTTTAGATGAATATGATAAATGGTTAGAAACCCAAACAGAATGGGTTGAAGGTCCCTTTAGTTTTGAAATGGGAGAAGAAGCAATTGAATCAAGGACTTACGGAGCGGGGTGGGGAATAAATTAATAATATAAAAGACAAGGAAATGATAGTTACAAAGAAAGTAAGTTTAGAATTAGTAGGATTAGATGGTAATGCATATAATCTAATGGGAACATTCATACGTCAAGCCAGGGTAGAGAATTGGACCGAGGAAGAGATAGATGAGGTAATTACAGAATGTAAATCATCAGATTATGATCACTTACTAGCAACCTTAATAGCCCACACCCGATGAGAAATAGGATAAGAAAAATCACAGCCAGCAGTAACCCAAAGAGAAGGAATAGGATGGCTATCAAGATCAAAAAGGATAAGAACACCAAATTAGATAAGTTATGGAACAGTATATAATAGAGTACAGACAAATAAGTGAAAAGGTATTATACCTAGCAAATGCTCCAACAGAAAAGGGATATATATGGATAAGGTCTAGGGAGAACGCTACCAAGTTTGACATAGAGGGAATAGAAGAAAGATTACATGCTATGGTATACATAAACCCGGAAATGGAAAAGAAACTAACCTATACTCAGGTAGAAGATAAGAACACCAAAGAAAAGAAGGCTATCAAGCAATATATAATAAAAAGGCAACCAGTAGATATACAGACAAGTTACCTAGAATATGTAGGGAGACAGTACAGATGGACATACAATAAAGAAAAGGCAACTAGGTTTACCATAGAAGAAATAGATAATCTACTAGCAACGATCCCAGAGGCAAGGGATAAACGATTGAGATTAACCCTCAACCGAGTAGAGGATAGGGAGAAAATCATAGAAGAAATATTCTTAGAGGATTATCATAGGGCATCCAACGATGATGGTGATATAGGATATGCACAAAGATCAATCGTAACAGAATATAGGAACAAGAGTAGTATCAGTTTCAAAAAGATAGAAGAGTTAGTACATAAGTACCACACTGCAGACTACGAAAGAAAGGATATAGCAATCAACTTGAATAGTTTATCACATCAGACACTGATGCTACTAGAGTACACGTTAAGAAACAACCAGGACTTCGCGAAAGAAAACAACCACACTAATGATAGGGCATTGGATTTGATAAGGGACTATTTAAAGAATGCATACCGAACCCAAATAGAATAGAAGAGAAAGGATTAGGATTAGCGATCTATTCTATGTGATACCAACCAAATAAGAAGATAATAAGAATGGATAAAGATAAAGTTATGGACAAGAAGAGACAAGCAAGGCCTATGGGAATAACAGAGATAGGCCACATGTATAATAAAGGGATAGTAACAAAGGAAGAACTAGAGGATAAACTTATAGAACATTATATAAGGACAGGCTTTATGTTTAATGGTAGATCGATGAGCATAGAACAATTCTGTATTCATACAAAGATAGATCCAGATAGAGTATTCCACCAGGTCACCGAGAGGGGCAAAGATAGATTCGGAATGGTGGATCAAGAAGAGCAAGGTGATCACCTCAGGGCACTTTTAGGAATAGCGATTTCAGGAGCCTTGAGCGATCGTAGCGCTGCCTTACAGCAGCTTAACATACTTCAGTCTGCACAAGGGCAAACCTATAAACCCTTCGTTTCCGGAGAGGTCAATAAGGCCCTTAAGCTGACTATGGAAAGCACCCAGGGCATTCTACAAATCGCTAAATCCTTAGGAGGCACCCAGGGCCTCAACGTAGTGATTAACAATAACCAAGGCGATAGTAATACACAGCACAATTACCTCACCAGTGATAAGGCCCTGGAGCTTATGGGAGACAAGGATAAAGGCCCTAGACTAATCAATAACCAGAGAGACAAGGATGCCCTCTTCGCTAAGCATAACATACAAGGAATGCCCGAGGTAAAGGCTACTAAGCAGAGAGGAATGGATACCTCTAAGGAAGGTTTGGCCTTCGATAAACTAGCAGAATTATCAGATGACAAGGTTGATAAAAAGGATCACCATAGGACCCGGAGAGAGGAGGCCCTGGAGATAGATCCTGAAGACGATAGCATCTAATCCTATACCCTTAATCCTTAATCCTAACCCCAAAGCCAGTTTTAGCCTGGTAGAAAGCTCCTCTATATTTGGGTGATTAGGTCTAGGATTAAGGGTTTATTGTGTCTAATCCCTAACACTATTCTCTCTTTTTTGTTGGCCGGAGGAGGCAGCAAGGGCCCCAAACCAAGGCCTAATCCCACTAGCAAGGGCCTTAAAATGAAGCTCTGAAGGCCCTGGGATCTTAACACGGTAGGGCCTTATAGTGATAAGCGGAGGAGGCCTTTGGGATAAAAATAAGGTAAGTTAAAGCACCTAAAGCCCTATGGGCCCACTCGGCGAAAAAGGCCCTAAAAGGATTAATCCGTGTTCTTTAATTTATTATATTTGTCTTATATCTTTAATTAAATAAATAAGTAAATTATGAAACCTATATCACTTTCATCCATCGTACAAAATCATCTTATCCTTCAAAGGATCAATAGATTAACCAACAAAAAAAAATCAGCTCTCGATCATGAAGCTTATCACGAAGCATCAGACCTAGAGAATACTATTAACCATCTAAACAATAAACTACAATAATGGAAATCACCATGAAGACAGTACTATCACATATCCAATCAATCATAGAAGACCGGAGCTTTGGGTTATCAAAATACAAAATCATGTCTTATGCACACCTAGAAACTAAGCTTATTATATACTACCATGATCGCAATGAAGTATTCGAATTCTCACACAATTCACCTATGGGCGAATTCAAAGAAATAGATCACTTCTTCACTCATAACAAAGAACATGAGGATAGGATAGAGCAAGCTACACACTGGATATCAGAATACGAAAGGGATACTAAGGGATAAACCCAGGAGCCATGGGCCTGATTGCAACATAAGGATTGAATCAGGCCCTGGTTCTTAGATTGATCCATAAAGCCCAAAGGGCCTTCCGGGGATTAAAGGTGGAGGTATACCGTGTTCTTTAAATTATTATATTTACAGTAAATAAATAAATAGATATATTATGAAGATTCCATTTAATTCCATTTACCTAAACTTAATCAAACATCTAATCAAGGCTAACCCTAACACCGATCCGGATTCCTATTCAATCGATTACTCGGATTCACATCCTAACCAAATAACCCTGGACTCCAATACCTTAACAATGGGACAATTCCTCGATTCCTTATTTCACTGCTTAGCCACACTGGATATCGATCCTAAAACATATTCCATTACCGAAGATCATCACTTCATCAATGACTCCCTTCCAATGGAGCTGGCAATCATATACAAAATCACAATCAATTCAATCCATTAAATCAAATCACCATGAAAAAACCAAAGCTTACCAAAATCATTCAATGGGGAATCCTAATCCTATTCGCAGGCATGATACTATTCAACATCATAAGGGATATCCTATCAAATAACTTCATCCACTACATACAATAACACTATGGACATCAACCTAACAGTCACCCAACTAATTATTATCAACCATGCCCTTAGGAAGGAAAGGGATTCTTTCCCCTTTCCGGAAGGTCACACGAATGATTCACGGAATGCTGCTATAGACCTTACTCGGAAAAGATTAGATGAATTCTACCTACATCACCAAGGGGCAGAGCAAAAGGGTAAGGAAGGAGGCAACCTCTAGTAAGAGATAACAACATAGATAAGTTTATCCCCGGCTTCTAGGTTGGGGATTTTCTGTGAGGTTATTGTATAGGCCTAATGGGCCTTAATTCCCACTAGCCACGGGGGTCCGGGATAGCTGGGAGGGTTAAGGTGATATAGCCCTGGAGGTATTAGGGTTTCAGCATAGGTTGTATTAAGGCCCAAGGGGCCCCTTGGGATTGGAGGCGGATCTGAGAAACCCACTAGCAAAGGCCCACTAGCAAAGGCCGGGAGAGAAAGTTGAGTTGGGATTTGAAAGGGGGATTTGGATTTTTTTGAATAATAGATTTTTTCTATTAAAAATAAAAAAGTAATAAATAAAATCTATTATAGATTTTTTCTATTAAAAATAAAAAAGTAATAAGAAAATATAATAGAAGTTTTTTTGGTTTACTATTTTGTATGGATATAAAGGACTATATTAGCATAGGGAATAAAAGTAAAAATTTCCACTATATTTAGAATGGTTCTAAATAGATGTTCTTTGACTTATCGATTAAAATTATGCTTTGTTTATAGGACAAAGTAAAAAATCCTATTTTATTATTTTATCAAATATATATATAATCAATTTTAAATTTTATCAATTATGAGTAATTCAAAAAAAGTAAACGAAAATAAAAAAGCTATTAATAAAAAAGCTGTTAATAAAAAGACTACTGAAAAAGAAAAAGTAGATTATTCAAAAATGACTTTAGAGCAAATTTTAAATCTGCCTGATGATCAAATCGATGAGAAAATTATTGAAAGTCTTTTAAGCGAAAATAAAGATGTACAATCTTTTTCTAAAAAGAAAACTAAAAACGGTAAAGCTAAACTTTATAAAGATTCAGCCTACCAAGAGAATGAAACTTCTAAACGCTTTAGAGATCGTATAAGGAAAAAAAGAAACAATCTAATTAATAGTATTAATACTTTAAGAAACGACAAAGAAAACCTTAAAATTGCTATTAAAAGCTTTGACAAGTTTTACAAAGAAACTTATAGTCTTAACGATTACTCTTTAGAAAGTCTTGGTCGTAAAAATTCAGATGATGATACTATGGCTAATGTAAAATTAGCTTTAAGATTAGTTAAACTTAACAAATAAAAATCTTTTAAATTATGAATAAATTCTTAGATAAGTTAGAGTATTTTATAATAGTAATTTTATTGCCAGTAATGTTAATTACATTCTGCGTATTAATACTATTATAATTTAACCATAAGGCAGAGGGCAAAAAAAATATTGTCCCCTGCCTTTTTTTATGGATTATTTTATATATGACATACCGAGTGCCATTTTGACCACCACGAATTTTTGGGCCCCGCGATAAGGGTGATTAAGGATTAACAAACTAAAAAACAATAGATATGAAACACCAAACCAAAGAAGAGAAAGAACTAGAACAACTGATTAAAGAAGCAAGGGAGTTACTCGCAGTCCCCACCACCGTATCCGCTAATAGGTACAGGAAAGCATTAGTAAAGGTAATAGATAAGTATGAATCAAATACCATAGCCAATTCAGAACTAGAAGCAAAGATAAATGAAATCCACGATAGGATACTATCCGGAGCCTTACCTAATAACTTCGAAGAGATAAAAGAAGATGATGGTGTGGGCTTTAAAACTCGGGATTTCACAGATGGAGAGGAAGTAAGAAGAAGTATATGGGGTGTGCCCGAGTACCAGGAAGGTCCATCGGGTTGGACTTATACCCAGGGCTGGCCAGAAAAACCCAAACCTCCAATCGAGATAATGCCCAAGTCTATCTGTCAAGAGAAAAGGCTTAAGGATTTAAAGCAAGCGATAATCAGTTGTATAGAAGCCGACTTCCCGGTACCCAATGAATGGTTTGCAGAGAGAACCGAACTACTAACTATATTCAAAAACCAGAAGAAATGAATTTCAGAAGAACGAATCCAGACTTACAAAGAGAACTAACTAAAGAGAAAGACCGGATAGAAGAGGAACTAATATATATCCGGAAACTAATAAGTATATACAAATCCCGGGGGATAAATACAGAATTCGAAAAGGCCCAGGATAAGGTACCACCCAAACCCAGATACAAAAAAGGTAATAAATTAATATTCACAGGTGGAGATGGGAGAACCAAATTATTCACCATAGGTAGGAATTACATAATAAAAGGTAGGATAGATAACCCCAAATCCTATCTTTGTGGTAATTATGGTATCCTGAATGATAAAGGGAGAATTTCTTATCTTACCCAATCCACTCTGGATAGAAACTTTAAATGGTAATAACTATGGACCCTAAACACAAGAGGTTAATAAGACAAGAGAACCTGGTTTATTTATTACAAATAATAGGACAAAAGAAAAGGGTATTAAAGGAAGCCCAAATCACCCTATCCAGGTTAAAGAAGGATAACAAATATTTAGGACAAAAAGAAGATGTGTTCTATACCCCCCAAGGGTGGGCATTGTTAATAAGACAATACCCTCTAGCATTCAAAGAGTTTCAGTCTAAGTTATCTACCAGATTAAGAAAAAAAGGATACTAAAGCAGTAATAATAATTAAAATAATAAACTATGGAACACAGAACCCCAACCCCGGAATTATTCAATGAGATAAAGCAAGCAGCTATAACAGTATGGCGAACTAAGGATGATACTCATGGGTATGCAACCAATAAGGTACAAATAATTAAAAACATTTCTAATTATAAGGACAACGTGATGATATCCTTTAGGATGTTCGATAGCAATAACCAAGATTTAATGCTAACCTTATTATCAGAACAGGCTAAGCAGTATATAAGGATTAACAATTAAACCACTATGAGAAATAAGGAAATACAAAACTGGATGAAGTATAAATCAAAAAGAATAAGTAATATGAAATTAGGACAATTAGGACCATTAGAAATCAATTTTGATCAAAAGGAAATCAACCCGGATTACCCCACAGCAAAAGAGAAAGAGCTGATTCCCCTACTAAGGGAATTAGATGAACCCTATATTGATCCCCACCGAGAGGATTACTTGATGGGTACACTAAATAACCTCTTAGTGTTAAAGCCAGAACTAGATGATACCATCCTGGATTATTACCTTTCTAAATTAGAGAGTTTAATGTAACCTTAAAACTAAACAAATGAGAAAATCACTATTAATTACAGCACTATTAATCGGAGCAACAAGCTTCGGGCAATGTTTATCGGTCATTAATGGTCGAATGAGTTCACCCTTCGATAGAGGTAACCTAGAAAACCATTGGTACTTCGGTGGTCAGTTCGATATCAACAATGCCTTTGATATAGTTGAGACAGATACAGAGCCACAAGGATTAGACTATGATGTGGAAGTAGGGTTAAGGAAATATGCTTTTGCCTACTATGTTTTCTACGGAGAATACGCTAAAATAGAATACACCAACTATGGTTTAGGGATAGACTACTTTGCTATAAATACCCGGAATATAGATGTAGCAATAGGGGTTAATGCGGGAGTAATAAGTAAACCCACCCCATTAACTACGGGTGATGTATCTTATTTCACATTCGCGGGTAGGTTAAAAGGTTTATATTCTTTAACCCCCTACTTAGGTTTAACACTTACAGGACAGTACCAGCAAAGACCAGACAGAGATATCAATGGGGTATTAGAAGTTATGGCGGGATTACAAATTAATATAAAATAATAAAATGAAAAACTCAATAGGGATACTAGAAAATGAAATTGGGAGATTGCAGAAATTAATCAGCATTAATATGCAAGTTGGAGGATCCTATCCACATCAATTAGAAAAAGAAATTGCCGAGCATTTAACTGCTATAGAAAGATTAAAGGAATTTGATAACCGGTACTAGATGTACTTAAATGCTCGCTAACTACGAATAACAACACAAATGTTTAAAATAATGGGAAAAATAAGTCAAAGAGAATTAAGAGAATTATTGATCCAGACTTTTTGTTCTACTAGGGATAGGATAGAAATGAAAATCTATAAGGGCAGACACAAGGATAGGTACATTGTACTTCCCCTTTTAATTCCCACTCAAACTGAATTAATAGTGGGGAAATTAGAATACGACCAAGAAGAGGTTATCTTTACAGAACTATCTTATACCTATAAAGAAAAAGAAGTATTAATCAACTTAACCGATTTACAATGAGTGATAGAGAACCAGAGAAAATAAAAGAATTACCAAGTGGTAGTATATTTGCCTATTATTGGTGTAAAGAAACTCAACAGAATAGATATATAGTTTATCACTTAGATGATAGGGATAAGAAAATGATTAATAAAGAACCCGCTATAAAAATAGACATTCATTACTCATATAGTTTTCCTATATACGAAGACACCTTCTTTAGGTTATGTAAATACTTAGGATATGAAATACCGAAGATATCAATTGACACTAGGCACAAAGTCTAAGTTTATTAAAACCCGGGTTACTAAAGATAACGGAGACAGACATACTTATTATATGCCTAAAACTATTACCCCTAAAGATTCCCAGAAGTTAAGCCCTCGTAATAGGGGGTTAGTTTCAATGAGTCACTTGTGGCCGCTTAGGACTAAGGAGTTTAATGCCATAAAGAAAAATTTGAATACTATTATTAAATATAAAACGGAAATTTAAAAAGTAAAAAAAAAAAACAAATGTGGACTAAACAAGAAAGTAAGATTATGGTGGAAGAGTTTCTGAAGAGAACAGAACACCAAACCAAAATAGAAATGGCCAAAAGGGTTAATAGAAGGTTTAAAGAGGAAACCGATAATGGGGGTAAATCACTAAACTCTATATTAGGCAAATGGTCGTACCAACCCGAGAATCCCGACTTCAAAAATAAATCAGAAGATGTTAAGGGATTAAATCCTAAATACCCAGTACCTAACAAAGATAAATTTGATAAGTTAGTTAAAGAATTACATTCAACGTCTTGGGACCCGGCTTCGGTTACCGATTATAGAAAGTATAAATACATTGTCGGGTTGATAAAAAATTATTGGACTAAAAAACAGCAACCCAATAACACCTTTATCAACCCCATCAGATGGCACTATGATGTAATAAGACAAGGCTCATGATAACAAAGGAAACTATACTAAAGATCAAATTAAAAGACAAGGATATAGATAAATTCAAATCCATATTCAAAAAGTTACATAAACCCCAAGCTGGGTATAACCAAATGACTTTTACAGAAGCTGAAGTTAAATTAGTTAATAGAATCAATGATAATATAAATAAAGATGAAAAAGAAGAAAACTAGAAGCGCTAAAAAATCCAAAAAACTTAAGATTTTGGGTGTATGTGGGGGAAATGGAGTAATTCTCTTTCCCCTGAGAAGATATGTAATTGGAAACATTGAAGATAGGGGTGTATTTAAGACTAAGAAGAACCTACAATGGTATTATAACTTTAAAGTACCCTTTGTAGATGACTTGATGGTAGCTAAGTTCCTATTCAGCTCACCAGATATCATAATTGGGGCTCCTAACTGTGGTACAAGCTCTATTTTGGGCTTTACGGGAAATAAAAATAGGAAAAGTCCCACCGAGGATGAGTCTATAAGGATGTTTTTTCAATCAATTATGGATTATCAGCCTAAAATATGGATTATGGAGAACCTACCAGCCCTCTTAAACCATATTACAATGCAGGATTTCAAGGAAAAATTCCCTGAATACCGCTTTATTTTCCACTCTATGAGCATGGGAGAGCTGGGTAATAGCCAAAAAACACGTAAGAGGTTGATAGTTATTGCTTTAAAAGAACCCGTAAAACCAGAGGTATTTATGGCTTTTTCAGAAATAAACCAACAATCAGAGCCTAAAAGGATCCAAGATTTGATTGGTGACCTAGATAAGGACAGTTACAAAAATGGTAACGTCCGAGAACCGGAAAAGAAAAAGATTAAGATGGGTAAAACCTCCTTTAGTTTTAAAGAGATCAAAGAAGGTTGGGATACATTTAGGAAAGATGAGAAATATTGGCCTTTAGATTTAGACGATAAAGAATCTAATTATATACCGGGTGTTTATAGATTATTACCGGAAGATTGGCCCCAAACGGTGAGGCAAGATCCTAGACAATTTCGTTGGGATGGTGTCCCATTATCTCCGAGAGAGTTAGGTAGAATACAAGGTGTATCAGATGATTTTAAATTGTATACCCCCGGGCCTAAAGAAACCGATAAACTATTTGGTAAGAAGCCAAGCTATTATGTAAACCGGGCAAGGATAACGGTTGCTAAAGGAGCACCCTATGAATTAGGTTTATGGTTAAAGAGTAAGTTAGATGTGGTTAAAAAACATATCTAAGTAAGTACATAAAAAGCCCGGGTTACTAGCCTGGGCTTAATTGTGTGATTATGAGAAATAGTTTATCAAAATAATACTGATTTTGGATATAATGAATGCCATTACAAGAAATGCAACGATAAGGGGGATGGTCTTTAAGATTTCTTTTATAATTTCTCTCATTACTCTAAAGTTTGGTTAACATTCTTACCCCCTATATAAATAAGGAATATAGTTATTAATAGCAGCACTATTTTAACTACTAGTTGAATAATATCAAGTTCATTATATAATATATGATCAACTTGTATATATAGTTCTAGAAGACCTATAATTAATAAGGCCATTCCATAATAAAATCTTCTTGAAGATATTGTCCTGGTTCCTGACATAGTTGTTTATTTTAAAAGCTCCGGATTATATTTTTTTAGGATTGCAATAGAAGAGGTAACTGAAGAATCTATACAATCTTGTTTATTCTTATAACCCTCGGGGCTTGAGGTAAGAATATTACCATTATGAGCGGTAACCCTTAATCTATGGTCACCCGCTTTATCTTTAATCTCTTCTACTATTGGTTCTCTCTTATTATTACCCATGATGTTTTATTTTAAGTTAATACCCATCCTTGATCCTTCTGTAATTCTCTTTGTTCTTACTCATATAAGCATTTGCTATATCTGATCCAGAGAATCCAGCTGATATAGCAAAGTTCATGAAGAAATGGAAAGCATCTACGATCTCCATTAAAAGTTCCTGTCTATCCCTTTTTGATAAATCTTTCACAGACATACTAGTTGTTTTAGCATTATCAGCTTTCCAAGGTTTCCATCCAGCATTCTTTACTCCATCATGAATACCCCCTAATGCATCGAACATTTCTGAGAATTCATCCTCAATAGCATGTTTGTTCATAAACCAGAAATTTACCACTTCTTTAAGTGACATCTCTTCAAATTTATAACCATACCCAGCTTCCTGTAATTCCTTTTGCATTTGAAAGATCATGTCAAAAGAATCAAACTCCTGGTTTTCTATTTTTAAATCTGAACAACTGTTATCAGTGTTTGCCATTATATTTACGTGTTTATATTTGATAAGTAATAGTATTACACAGTAATGGGATACCCGTCCAGATATCCCATTTACCAAAGTTAACCATTCTAATAATTAACCAATAAAACCAATTAACCAAAAAAATTGATTATGAATCATAAGCCTAAAACCACTTAGTTGCTTATATATTATAATAGTATAAAGTGTTGTTGTATTGTTGTTGTCCTAAGACTCTAGTATTTATAGCCTAACAAGAAAGGATTAACAAGGATACTATTATAATTTGTTCCTCAATTTTGGGAATTGATACTCATTATAATAATCTAACATCTTATGCAAAGACGAGATTTATTTTATATAGTTATCATAGGTATATTAGCTATAATCCTAAGCATTACACAATGCGGGCGTAAAGGGGAAAGCGAACCAGATATTTATAATTATACAACCGATACAACCTATGCGAGTAAACAATATAAAAAACTATTTGATAGATTAGAAGACCTGGAAGAGGAAGTTACTAAAACACCACCGAGGGATGTAATATATTTTCCTACTCCAGACCCTGAGGAAGTTACCATTGAAAAGGTTCCTGATTCAATATTGGTTTATATAGAAGAATTAGAGGATAGCCTTAGAATAGCTATCTCGGATAAATTTATCAAGAATTACCCCACGTCTAGTAAATTAATAGATTTTGAATTGGGACATGGGGAGTTTAACATTACAACACTTAACACAAATGGGGAAACTAAATCAGAAACAACGCCACTCGATCTTCACGTCTACCAATACTTTTGGAATGATAATAATCTATTTAGAAAAGAAAGAGAAAAACCCTACCAACCCGATAAAACAAATGTATGGAACCAATTATACCTCAACGGGGGATATGACTTCTTCAACCAAGCTCCCAAAGCTGGATTAGATTACTCAATAAAGCTTGGTAGATTTAGGTTAATGGGTGAAGCTAATACATTATTTTATCCGGGTGATTTAAAATTAGAAGGTACCGTTAAATTAGGGTATAGACTATTAAAATAAAAATCTGTATGGCCTCGAAACATGAAAACTTAAATGAGCCAATTACAGCTGAACAATTTAAGCATTTAGAAGATTGTAAAAACGATCCCTTTATATTTTCCAAAAATATTAAAGTTATTAATCCCATACATGGGAAGGTAAGCTTTGATTTATACCCCTATCAAAAAAGGGTTTTGTGGCATTTTCTAAACGATAGGTTTAATATAATCCTTAAATTCAGACAGGCTGGAATTACCGAGCTTATATCATTATATAGTTTATGGTTGGGAATGTACCACCCAAATAAAACTATTGTTATTATATCCATTAAGGATAGGGTAGCTAAGAAAGTACTTAGGAAGATAAAGTACATGTATAAGAATTTACCCAACCACCTTAAGATTAAAATCGTTAATGGTAGAACTGGGGAATATGGTACTGCTTGTATAACTGGTGATACTGAAATAGTTGGTGAAAATAATAATTTTAGAATTGATTCAATAGCTCCACCATATAAAGGTATTGCAGATGTTTCACACCTGAATATAAAGGTATTAACACATGAGGGTAACTTTAAAAGGGTTACTAAAACTATAAATAAAGGAACTCTAGAGACTTGGGAAATAATTAATAATAAAAATAAAACTTTAAAGTGTACACCCAATCATAGAGTCTATACTACTAATGGGTGGG
>Ga0209414_1000272_pt1 | contig 24323 bp, 32 predicted proteins | sample LakVidmifraction_4_FD_181154 | JGI IMG/M metagenome (GOLD analysis project Ga0209414, IMG submission 181154) | Hypersaline microbial communities from Lake Vida, Antarctica - Brine Hole Two &gt;0.2 micron (SPAdes) (version 2) | ecosystem: Environmental > Aquatic > Non-marine Saline and Alkaline >...
TTTCTGCCCGCGCTGCCCGTGGTGTTCTGGTTCAGTGTGGGAACATCGCTAGCCAAAATAGCCCGAAACGTCGGGTCAGCCAGGCCACCAGTTGCTGGGCCGGCAAAAAACAAGCCCGCCGCTGTGGGGGCCAAAATAACAGCAGAGCCCCAGGTCGGCGCAGCAGGGCCGCCCGACACCAGCACTTGGCCAGACACGCCCGAAGGGCCGACATACAAGCCGTCCGAGCCGGACCAGACCACGGCGCCAAGCTGCATCACAAGGCTGCGAGCCGTGCCGCCGCTTTGCAGGCCGAGGATTGCATCCACCTGCGCGTCGTCGGACAGGTCCACGGCCGGGTGTCGGTGGTCCGAGCGAGGCAACGTAAGCGCTGAGCCCGCCGAGCCAGAATTACTCCCAGCCAGCGGCGTGCCGCCATACGACGCTGACAAGGTCACGTTTGCATTCAGCGCACCGCCGCCCGTCAGGCCATTGCCTGCAATCACCTGGCGCGTCGTAGGCACAAACCCCGAAACGGACAAAGGCACCTGCGTGGCCGCCGTTACGCGGCCTGTGGCGTCAACAGTAAGCTGCGGGACGTTTGTGTCGTCGCCGTACACGCCAGGCGTCACGCCCGAGGTTGCAAGCTGAGTGGTACCGATGCCGCCCGGGGCAACCGATAGGGTCACGTTGGCCGAGAGCGCGCCGCCACCGCTCAGGCCTGTGCCCGCGATCACCAAACGCGTTGTTGGGACCCCTGCGACCTGCAGAAGATCGCCTGCGCGGAACTTGTACGTGTTGCCCTGGTAGACGCCCACCAGTAAAACATCAGCCGAGGTCGTCAGCGAGTCGGGCAGCTGCGTGATGCTGACCGGAATAAGGTTCGAGGGGACTTGAGCCATTTTTTAATCCACAACGAACAGGAACCGCTGCCCATCTTCTGAGACGATGAACTGCGTGCCATCCTGCGTGATCAGGCCCAAAGGGTTGGTCGTGACGGGAACATCGGGGCGTACAAACGGCAGCACCACTTGGTCCTCTTTTCGAGGGGCCAAGCGGTACGGGTCGTAGTCGTCCGTATCCTCATCGCAGACCATGAGCGCCGGGTAGTTTGGGTCCGGGTGCAGGCTGGCCAGCGGCAGCTTGCGCGAGCAGCGTGCGCACAGCCCGATCCCGAAGGTCGGCTGGCCGGAGGGGTTAAGAAAGCGGCTCATTTTGTGTAGCAACCGATGCCAGGATTGATGTAAGTGGGCGAGCCATCGTTGTCGCCGTCCCACGCCGCCTGACGCGCCATGTACCATTTTTGGTCAAGCACCTGCACCAGCGCAGTGTCCACTTGGGGCGTCTCGGCGCCAACACGCGAGGCCAGGCCGGCAACGATGGCCTCAAGCCAGCGCTGAGGCACCTCAACGTCTTGGCGCAGGTTCTCGGTGTCCATGATGTGCCGGTGGCGCCAAACAATCAGCTGCTGGTGCTCAGCGGCCAGATTGGGTGAGGGCCAAAGGTTCATAACCGGTGTTGGCAAGTCGCGCTGGAACCAGTAGGTCAGCGGGCGGCCCAAGAACACCTTGTTGCTCTGAGCCACGTAAGTGTCGCGGTTCAACAGCCCCATCGGGATTTCCTGCGGCAGCGTTCCCAGGTAGACCTCTTCGGCCAGCAAAGGGTCGACGCTTGTGATGCGGAAAAACTCACGAGCCCGGGCTGGAACCACATCGGTCCAGGTCCACTCGCCAGCAGCAGCCGCAGTGGTTTGCGAGCCGACCGGGGTCCAGGTCAAGCCGTCCTGCGAGGTCTCAAGCACCAGGTCAACCGCCGCGCCCAGCCACTTGACGCCGACCGTGTTGACCGTGCCAACGCCGCCGTCCTGTTCTGTAAAGTCCACGGTGTAGCTGTTTGTAAGCGACACCGTAGCGCCCGTCAGCTCTTGGAGCGTGCGCAGGTTGGCGTTAAGCACATCAACCGTTCCTCGCGCTAGTGTAACGATAGGCTGGCCCTCGTAGAACGGGTAAATCTCACGCTCAATGCACCAGCTCGGAGTCTTGGTGTTTGCCAGCTCGCTGAGCAGCAGGTATAGCGCCTCAAGCGCATACGACTGCATCTCGGCCGTGATAGCTTGGGCCGGCAGGCGGCAACGGCGAAAGGAGGTATCTACCACCTTAAGCGCGTTGAATGTCGTGTTACTGATGCTGCCGGAAAATGCCATGCTAACTCCGTGGGTGGTCGTCAGATGGCCGCCGTTACAGCGCGCCCTTGAGGGGTTAAAAAATTATAGGCCATCAGACCCGAAGTGCTCAATCAGCACTTGCCGGTCTTGCCGCCGTGGGCCATCTTGGTCATGCCGCCCTCTTTCATCCTACCTGCCATCATGGAGCCGTCTGGCATTTTATGGACTTCGCCGCCCATAGCCATCTTGGTCATCGGCTTGCCTTTGTGCATGGCCTTCTCATGCTTATGCACCGCAGTCTTGATCATGGTCTTGTCGTGCTTCATGTCGGCTTTGACGCTTCCGCCCTCGGCGTAACCCTTGACCGTGCCGCCCATCGAGAATTTCTCGCCGGCAGTTTTTTTGTTGAAATCAAACTCTTTAACGTATGTGCAGCCCATGGTTTTTCTCCGGTTAATCGTGGCCTTGGCGGCCGTTAAGAATATCAATCTTTCTCTCCAGCCGATCGAACCTGTCCATCAGCTGCTGCATATCCGCTCTGAACTCTGAGCGTGTAATGTGGTCTCGTGCGACCTCTTCCCGCGTGCGGTTGATCAGGATTCCGAGACGCAAGATCTCGTCAAACTTACTTTTAAGCAAAAAGCCCATGATCGTTATTGCCGCACTTAAGACGATGTTCCAGGCCATCAGTTCCATGAAACCATCCTTTTTCTTTCGGGATTACGCCGGAACAGCATAGGTCTTGATGCCCTCAATCACGATCGTGTAGCGGTCGCCAGCAGCGGCCCCCACCGTCGTAAACAGCACATCGCCGGTCACGCCAGCGCCCGCGTTGTTGGGCAACCCGCCAAACATGTCGTAGCACATGTGATAGAACTGATTTTCAGGAATAGTCTCGCAAAGCAAATCCGTCGTAGCGTCCCATAATATGTCAACCCCCAAGCCCTGGGTTTGTACCCAGAGTTTGTTGATCTTGACCCCGTTGCAGGCGTTGCCCGAGGCGCTGGGGGCCAGCGTGGAGACGTCAATCTTGAGCGCGCCAGCCTCGCCGGTACCGTCCGAGATGTTCGTGAACTTGCCGGTGAATAGGCGCTCACCGTCAAGAATGGTTTGTGAAGTTACTGCGTCAGCCATGGTGATCTCCTGATTTAAAAAACAGGGGTCAAAGCCCCCGCGTCGTTATCCCAGAAGGGTTTAGCTCAGAGCCGCTCCAACAGCGGTCACCCAGGCGGCGCCCGTGCTGATGACCAAGCAGTACTCGTCGTTACCGACGCCGTTGTCGTTGACCAGGCGCACTTGGCCAAGGTTGGCCGCAGCGGCAGCCGGCAAAGCGGCGGTGGCTACTGGGGTCAGGCCAACGAAGGCAGCCGTCTCGACGCTGCCAGTGACTGTGCCAATAAAACCGTTGTTCGAAGTGACTGGGCCGGAAAAAGTAGTCGATGCCATGGTGATTTCCTCACATGCGAGTTAAAAGCGCCGCCGTCTGCATGTCGTCAGCCAGGGCTTGGCTGTCTGCAGCGCTTGATAAAGGTGCCCAGAAAAGCCCCCGCATTAAGCGGAGGCTTCGTTTGGCATCTTAGGCAGGGCAATTGTATCGCCCCGCGTAAAACTTAAACTCCGGATGTTCCGAATAAACCGCGTGGGTCAGTCCAGCCCAGAACGTAACGCTCCGTGGCCTTGTAGCGCATGCTGTCGGTTTCGAAGTCGCCCTCCATGGATTTCTCCAAGCCGCGACGCATCAACAGCTTCAGACCTTCGGGGGCGTCGGTCTGAATCCACCAGGCGGTGGTCGATGTGATTCGCGAAAGGTTGGCTTGGCCGTCGGCCAGCAAGCCCATCGACTTCACAGGGTTGATGTCGTTGTCGGCGGTACCGGAACGCAACACGCTCTTGAGCAGGGTCTCTGCCTGGAACACGTTAGACGGGCCGGCCACGATCTTCTTGGGTGTCAAGCGGATGCGCTTGCCGTTGTTATCAACAGCGTTGCGAATCTGGATGAGCATCTGCTCCAAGGAGGTCTGCGACAAAGCAGCGGCGGTGGACAGCTGGTTGCTGAACGTGCCGTTGACGATTGGGTGGGCCGTGGAGATCAGCGAGACGCCATCACCGCCGACATACGCACCGTTGAAGGCGCGGTTCAGGATGTTGGCAGCCAGGGTCTCTTTGGTCTCGATCAGGGACTGCGCCAGGTGCTTGGCGTAGGTCTGGCCGATACGGATGTGGTCGCCGTCTTCAACCAGTACTTTGGTCAAAGCGAAGGCCAAGCCGTACACCTTGTAAAGGTAGCGCTGCAGGAACAGGACGCCACCGGACTGGTAGGTCACTGCCATGCCGTCAGGCAGCTCAGGCGCAGCACCGAAACCGTACAGGACGGGCTCTTCGTGGTAGTTGCGTGGGATGCCTTTTTGCTCGCGGAAAACTTGTTTCCATTCGTCAGCGCGCTGCTCATAAACACCGTCGAACACTTCGTTCAGAATCGGCTCAACTACGGAACGGAAGTCCGTACTACGCATTGGGTTTGCCATTTTTCAGCCCTCCTTAGATGCTGTTGACGGCTGCTTTGTAGGCGTGTTCGTTGATACGAACGGTGGCCACAACATAAGCGTCGGTCAGCGAGTCATTGATGTTGCCAGAGAAGCCGGTGATCTGGAACTGGCCAGAAGTTGCTTGAATGGCGGTGAGGTTGGTATTACTCAGGCCCGTGCGGGTCGAGCCACCGGGCGAGGCAACAGTCCAATCGCACTCTTCGCCAACAGCCGTTTGAACGGTGGTGCCAGCGGAGGGGTTGTTGTACTGCACCTCGAACAGCGTTTCTGGATCGTCCAGAACCCAAGCGATGATGTCCGTCGCCGTGGTTCCAGAGGGCCAGAAGGGGCTGACGGTGGGCTTGCCCAAAACGTCGGTGTACTGGCAGCCGGCGAAAATACCCAGGAGGGTAATGCCGTCGGTGGTGCCAGCGCGGGTGCCGTCAGACGAACCCAGTTGAACCACGCCGGCGTCGGTCAGCTTCACGGGGTCACCCGAGAAAATGTTGGCGGCGTAGGTGCTTGCTACAGTGTAGGCCTTCGGGCGCATCTGACCACTGTTGTGGTAAGAGGCACGAAAGCCAAAAGGTGCGCTTGTCGATGACATTTGTTCTCCTTGAGGGATGGTTGAATTGGACCTAGCTTCAAGTCAGCTCGAAATGAGCTTTCCTGTTTTGCCCAAACTCGGACATGCCATCACCCTTGTCGATCCGCGACTTTGATGCTCGAGCTTGCTGCTCCATGAAATCAGCCGTGTCAGTGAGCTTTTCCTCTTCGCGCATTGGCGCGTCGTGGTGGGCTTCCTGCATGTACTTTTCGTACAGGCTCATGGGCAGCTTGAAAGCAAGCATCTCGTTCACGCCAATAAAGCCGACCCAATCACCCGTTTTAATGGTGACGTAGTCCCAGCCAGGAACATCCTCTGGCTTCAGTGGCTCATAACCCAGACGCATGCGCATGTGGATTGAGTCGCGTGAGTTTGTCGTGGTCAGCCAGCACGTGTGCCAGCTATCAAGTTTTGGCAAGTCCGGAAGTGAGGACTGGTGAAACTGCTGCCGGAACATTTCAACCCGCTCATCATCGGACAGAGCGCGTGATTCTGTTGCAGCACGATCTACCATCGCACGGCTTTCACGGTTGTCACCAGCGGATTTTTTTAAGCGTTCATCGGACATTTATTGCTCCTTTCAGCAATTGGGTGAAATTATAGGTCTGAATCTGTTTTAAAACAATCAAGAGCGTTTTGCTCTGTCGTACTCGGAATACCGTTTGACGTATTTTTGACGCAAAATCGGGTCATCCCAAACGCCAGCGTCAATTAACGCCTGCTTGCGCTCGGGGCTGATGTACACCTCGTTGCGGGTGGAGGTCGGTGCGTGCTCGCGGCCAGAGCCAACGGCTGGGCCACCGCGCGGCGTGCGAAGCGACTGGGCTGGCTTTTCGGCAGCGCCAAACTTCTCCGGGATGCGCCGCGCTGCACGGTCACGCAGCTCGTCCCAATACTCCTCGGTGTCGGAACGCAAGCCCTCGCGGTGGAGGGCCTGGTCGATGGCCAGAACAATCGCTGAGTTTTCGTCTCGGCCTTGCGGGTCGTACCACTTGTTCTCGCTGATGAACTCCTTGGCGTAGTGCAAGGTCATGTCGTCCATGCCTTGGTTCTTTGGCGCCTGCCGCTGCTGTGCTGCCTGCTGCTTCGAAAACGCCAGCTGCTGCGCTTTTTGCAAGGCTTGGTCGCGGTAGCGCATCGCCTGCGTAACGTCGTCGCCATTGCCTGCGGCTACAGCCTTGGAGATAACACGCTCAGCCATTTCGGCCTCGTTGCGGGCCTGGGCGATCTGGGCGTCAAGCTGCCCGAGGTCGGCTTGGTGCGAGCGCTGCTCAACGCTGCCCATGCGGCGCTCCAGGTCATCGTTGCGCTTGCGCAGGAAGTCCAGCTCGAGCTTGTCCCGGCTGATGGCATCATCGCGGCGCTTTTTGCGGTCAACTTTCTCCAGGCGGCGGCGCTCACGGATGGCCTCGCGCTCTGGGTCGTTGGAGTCGCCCCCAGCGCCGTCGTCGTCCTCATTGCTTACCAGTCGTTCGTCATCGCCATCGTCTGTTGTGACCGGCTTTTCTTCAACGATGATCAGCTCTTCGTTATCGGGACCGCCGTCGTCTTCTTTCATTGTTGGCATTTTCAGCTCCTTTCAGCTTGATTGGTTTGAGCGTTGTTCGGCAAGTTTGGACCTCAACTCGTAACCCATGAGGGGCCACATCTTTTGCAAAGCGTTGGCTCGTGCGATTTTGCGGCCTATTTCGGGATCAAAGTTTTCGGGCGATGCACAGGCGCTCTCGCCGGTCACGGTGAATCCGTTGCGCAGGACAAGGACGCAGAAAGTCAGCAGACCAAGCGGAGCCAAGTCGGAGTTGTCTACGGCTGGCTTCTCCCTGCCGACATAGGTGTCGTTATCCAGAGCGCCGCTACGACCGTCCCGTGCGGTGAAGTAATGCTCACCGGCAATGCACGCCTCAATGTCAACCGGCGTGATGCGCGGGGCGGTCTTGCCCTTGGCAATGATTTCCTGCTCAATTTGTGTGTCGGTGGTCATGATATGTCCTTTGCTGAAGCGAACTGGCGTAAAGCGTGAACCAAAGCGCGAAAGATGAAGTCCTTGGCCTGCTGCTCACCGGGCAGCATGTCAAACGGAACGATGCAAGGGTGCGTTTTGGCCTCGGGGTCTTTGGTCGGGCCGTACACCCAGCCTTCGGCAACCTTCTGCGCCATCCAGCTTTCGTGGCTGACCTCTGGGCCGACGTTGAACTCGGTGTGCAAACGCACGCCAAGCAAGGCGCTGTCTTTTTGCCACTGAGGTGCATCTTCCCAGGCCGGCTGGCTCATATCGCCAAGGGCCTGGCAGTAGGCGCGGTTCACCTCGTGGCACACGCGTGCAATCTGGTTTGTGTCCATGATCGCCCCTTAGATGAACGCACGAATGGCCAGCGGGTCGCCGACCACCTGTCCGATGACGTCCAGATCGTTGAAGATCACAAACAAAGCGGACTCGCCGGTTTCCAGGGCGACTTCCCAACGGTCGCCGCCGTACTTGGCCACGCGCACGTAATCGCCGGGTTTGCACCAGCTGCCCTCGGGCCAAGACTCCATGCTGTTTCGGTTCTTGAAGGCAAGGGCGCCAACGGATACAACGCGGGCCACTTGCGTGTTCCACTTTTCCGTGTCGCGGGAGCCGTTGTCAAGAATGATGCCCGAGGCAGTCTTGGTCTTGGGGCTTCGAATCTGCACCAACACGCGACTTCCAAATGGGACGATGCCAGGCTCGGCATGGGGGAACGCCTCAATTAACGCTTCACTCATCTTCTGCTCCTTTCAGCAGTTGCGGGCAGCCAACACGGCCGCCCTCAAAAAATATTACAGACCCGTTTGATCACAGGTCTCGGTCGCCGTTTCGCTCTTCGTCTAGCATGTCGACCAGGGCTTTGATGGCTGCTTCGTATCCAGCGACCATTCCCACCAGGTACCCATACTCGAAGGCGTCTCGGTTGACCGGGCGCTTGAGGGCTTCAAGCGCAAATTGCTGCTGCTCGGTCTTAAACCGGCCAAGCAGCTGTTCTTCAAATCCCATCAGCAGGGCGTCTTAGGCATGGACGGCGCGGCGGGCAGGGTCTGGCCCGTGACGGGCTGACCGGCTGCCATGCGGTGGTGTTGATTGACCAGCGCGCCGGTCATCGGCACGGTGCCTTGGGTTGGTTTGTCGCTCATGAGGTGCTCCTTGTAAAAATTAACGGGTGCCCGGGTTGATGCCCGTGCCAGTGCTCACAGAAAACTTTTCGCCCGTGGCGATCTCTGCCGCCGCCAGGCGCATGGCTGTGGCGTTGTCTTCTTGGTTCATTTGCAAACGGGCATCAATCTCGGCTTGGATCAGATTGTTCTTAGCGGTCTGGTGCAGCTGCTCAGCCTGGAAGTTCTCAGAGCGTGCGCGCTGCTTATCAGCCAGTTCGGCGGCATCCATCTGGGACTTGACCTGATCAACCTGCGCGACCTGGCTTGCTTTTTGCTGCTCAATCTGCAGGCGGGCGGCGTCGGACTGAGCGCGCTGATCCAGTGCGGCTTGTTGGAGCTGGGAGCTCATCTGTGCGATCTGCATGCTGTTGTCAGGCGGCAGCTGAGGCTGAGGCGCGTACTGCTCGGCCATCTTGTCGATCTGGGCAAGCTCCTGGGCGAACTGCGCGAGCTGCTGCTCAATGATCTGTTGGACCCGAATAATCACCTGGACCTGCTGCTTCGCGTCGTCCTTTATCAGCTTTTGCTCTTCCGCCCGTTGAACGGCATCATGCGCTTGCGTGAGGTAGAAGTTGAGCAGGTGGTCGCGCAAGTGCTGAGCCATCGGGTACAGGTAGGTCTTGACCATCGCCGGGTTCATCCCAAACATCGGCGACTTCAAGAACGCCAGGTGCGTCTGGATGTGGGCCACGTGGTCCTGCTTTGGCAGCACGTAAACGGGCCGGCTCATCGTCGCCGCCACATTCTCGCTGACCGGGTCCACATCGTCTTGGCCAGGCTGAGGCTGCAGCACGTCATCCGGGCTGAGCTTCAGGTTGCGAAGGAACATTTCCTCGACCTTGCGCGCGTCGTACATCTGCGGCAAAACGGCGGAGCGCTGCAGAACGGCCTGGACCTGGGCGAAGCGTTGGGCCTCGCTGAAGATCGCTGGGTCGCTGACCGGGATCACGTCCATCGGGCCGTCGAAGTCTTCGGGCTTGATCTCCAGCCCAGACTCCATTGCCTCAATGTCCTCTTCGGTGAGGTACGCGCTGTTAATGCGGTGCAAAATCTTGAATACCCGCGACATGGAGCTGTGCAAGCGCGAGTGGATCGAGCTGAACACGACCATGCCTTGCTCGATCAGCGCCAGCGTTGTGCCCACAGGCGCGTTGGCGTTTTGGTCGCTCAGCTTCTCGAACGAGGTCTGCACCACGCCCTTGCCGGCATCAACCAAGAAGCCGAGCAGCTGGAACAGCGTCGGGCTTGGGCCGTTAAATGGCAGCGGCATGGCCAGCTTGCGCACGTCGTCGACCAGTGCGCCTCCCTCAAGCTCAACAACCTCGGTCGGCTGCAGGTTGATTGTCTGACCGTTAGGGCCGCCCTTGAGCTTGAGCAGCGTGGGAATATTCTGGATGTGGGCCGAGTCCAGCAGGGCGCGCAAGGCTCCAGTGGCCGCGCCGGACAGGCCGCCAATCATGTGGGTCAGGCCAATCGGGTACGCGCCGCGCCAAGGGACGAACGGGAACTCGACAATCCAGTCCAGCTCCTTGCGGCGGCTGTCGTCGGCCTCCCAGTTGCGGTACAAACCGCACGCCTGGCTGCTTGGCTTGTCGATGCTGATGATGTACGGCTCCATGCCGTCACCAAAATCAAGGTGCGTGTAAATCTCAAAGATTGTGCGCAGGCCGTCCTCGTTGTAGGATGATTCCTCTCGGCCTTCGATTTTGTTGTTTGCTTTGCCGGCCGCGCTGTAATCAACGTCGCCAGGCGAGCCCAGGTTGATGTCGATGTACATTTCCGCTTTGATGCGGCGGTTGAACTCAGCCTTGGTCACGTACTGCACGTGCGTCTTGCGCTCGGCAGAGTAAAAGTTGGTGGCCGCAAACGGCAGGTAAATGTCGTCGATCGCAATAAACTCGGACGTCGGGCGTTTCCACTGAGCGGACCACATGAGCTTGAGGTACTGACCGCCGCCCAAGGGCAGCTGCGTGCTCAGCTGTTCGAGCTCGCCTCGGAACTCGCTCATCTGCTCGGTCGTCTGCCAGTTCATGAACTCAGCCTTGCGGCGCGACTTTTCCAACTTCTTGGGGTCAACGCTGCCAAGCACCTTGGACTTGACCGGGCCGCCGGGCGGGAAGATTTCCTTCATCACCCTAGCCGAAAAGTCAACGCAGGCCTCGACCAGCATCGGGTGCACGACCTTGTTGGCGCCGGCAAACTGTGCGCCGCCTGGGGCATCGTCGCCCAGGCCGGTGCGGCGCAGGCCCTCTTCGTAGAGTTTGTCGCGCTTTTGGCGGGCTTCTTTGTCACGCTCTATTTTCTCGAGCAGATCGGTCACAACATCGGAAAGGGTGGACTGGTCCACCTCGTCGACAATGTTTGCAAAGTGGGCCATCTTCTTGGCCACGTCTTTTTTGTTCTCAAGGCGAACGATTGCGCCGCCGTCGTCTGTGTCCTCGACTTGCATGTCCTCATCTGGGAGAGACAGGTCTTCGGCGCGCTGCTCCTTGTCGCTTGGGTTTTCGTCTGTGCCGCCGTTCAAGAGTTGGTCGTCCATTGTTTTCAGCCTTGGTTTAGCGCGCGTTCATTGCGTGGAACTCGCCCACAATGCTGTCGATTCTAGCCGGGTCAAAGTCGACTGTGGGGAAATTCGCACCGGAGACTGCGCCGCCTTCGGAAAAGCCGTGCACTTCACCGCCTCGGGCAAAGTTTTCGGGCGGTGGTCCACCCTGCCCCAGCTCGGCTTGATACGCCTTGAAATCGTCTTCTGTCATGAATGCGGGTTTCCCCGGAAGGGGCTTACCTGCAACGCGGGCATCTATCAGCCCCGTGTTTTGCAGGTCGCCCACGTCTGACCACTCGCCAGACTTCACAAAGTCCTGCACGGCCGGCAGGTACTCTTTGACCGGGGCACGGTTGCCTTTGCCTTTGATCTGAACAATTTTTTCAGGTCCAGGTCGACCCTCCGGCGTTCCAGTATCAAAAATTTTAGGGCCAGGCGCCGTCTCAATCGTTACATGCGGCCGCCCTTTGTCGTCGCGCAGGCTGAAGATCTTCGACCGGCCCTCGACCACGTCCGGGCAGTAGCCTCCGACGCAGTGGCCCATGATCTCGCCCTCGTACTTCAGGGCGTCCTCAAGTTGCTTCTCGCCGGGATTCTGGGCGTAATTTCCGTCCGGGCCTATTGAATTGCCGGCCTTGTCTAAAGTATAGCCCTCGGGTAGTTCCTTCGGCTGCCGCAGCTCAACCCACTTAGTACCCGACTCCGGATACTCTTTGACTATTTGCGTCGCCGGGTTCATGGCTCGGATCATGTTGGCCTCGACCTGCTGCGCCGCACGCCAGTCGTTGATCTTGGCCACGCGCTCAACGGCCTGGGGCACCGTCACCTTTTCCAGGTCCGAGTATTTCAGCCGCAAGTTTTCGGGCAGGCCGGACGCTGGGTTGATAGCGTTTTTCAGCTCATCGACCAGGTGCTGCATGCCCAGCTCATTGTTGACGCCGCCAAGCAGCTCGTAGACGCGCGTCTCGGGCGGCACCTTTGCCAACCACGGGTCTTTGGCGACAATCTCGGGGTAGCGGCTTGTCAGGTCTTGGGCCTGCAGCTCGTTGTAAAAAGTGTCCGCGCGCTTTTCGTAGAGCTTTGCCAGTTCGGACTGGGCCAAGCCTTCTTCTGGAAAGCCGGCGCGAACGCGGGCGTCGGAAACGTTGTAGCTGGTGGGGACGGGTTCAAAGTGCAGCACGCCCCGCTCAGCCAGCTCGCGCACCGGGTCTTCCGGCGTGGCCATCTCGTTGCGCATGTACTTGGCCAGCTTTGTGTCAAGCCACTTGTTGATGGCGATCTCTGGATTCAGCCTTGCGCGCTCGCGAGCAAAAACGTCAGCGTCCATTGCAACACCAGCTTCTAAATTTTGCGCATACGATGCATCTAAATCACGAAGCCGCGCCGCCGGATCACTCCCGATAACCCGCGTCTTCATCGGCTCGACCACCCGCTCAATGCTCCCGGACAAAAAGTTCCCACCCTTGGGTTTAACCACGTAAGCTGGGGCCACAGCGGCAAAAAGCGGGTTACCACCCTCAACCCCCCGCACGATCTGCTCTGCGGTGAGTCGGCCCAGCGCCCCCGCGCCCCTGCCGCTTAACTTGGCCCCTGTGGCTAGGCCAGCCCCTCCCGTCAGGGTTCCGAGCTCGGTAAATGCGCGCCCGGTGGGGGTAGACTCCAAAGAGCGCCCGGGCAGTATCTTGCGAATGTCATCCGTGGTGGGCATGTAGGTTTCACCGCCTAAGCCTGGAATCATACGCACCAAGCTCTCCAGGTCCCCGGGCAGGCCCAGAGTACCCGCAGCCCACCCGCGCAGGGCGCTGAGGGGGGCGTTGGCGGCGGCCTCACGGTCATTACGGGCCTCGGGCCTGCGGCGTGCCGAGGGGTAATCCACAAAGGGTCGGGTAAGGTCAACAGATCCACCCTCTGCTCTGCTGATCCAAGGCTTGCCCGTGGTTTGCTTTTTTGTTGCTTGCTCAGCCATTTGATTCACCATGTCCTCAAGCTCAGTCTGCGACCTGGCACGAGCGCCAAGCCGCGCGCCCAAGGCGTTGTTGTGCATGTCTTGGTCGTAGTCCTTGGGCATTTTCCCCGCACCGATCAGCGCCTTAAAAGCGGCAATAGGTGAGGTCGTGTACTCATGCGCCCGACCCAGAAACTCAGCGGGGCCTACGCCGTATTTGCGCGCCAGGGTGCCCGCCGCCAACATGTGCCGAGCAGCATCGTTTTGGTCGTCCTGCCCGGCTTGACCGGGATACATGTCCTCGGCCACAAAGCGGGCGTAAGGACTGATGGAGAAAATTGAGGGTGTATCTGAAGGCATAGGGTCACCACTTAACTTTGTTGGCCCAGTACGCCGCGCTCGACGGACCTTTGGCAATGTTTGCGCCGTGGCGCGCTTTGAATGAGTCGCGCTTGGCGGTGGTGGCGGCCGACTCGCCCTGCTTGGGCTTGCCCGCCGTCTTGGCGCCTTGCTCGCCAAAGCGGATCAGCTTTTCGGTTCCTTCAAAGCAGGCCTTGACCACGTGCGATTTCTTGGGCTGATCCGGCGTGCGCTTTGGAGCGTTGCACGCCATGTCGGATTTTTTGACAGGCTTGGTCATTTAATCTTGCCCGCCTTTTGCTTTTGAGCGGCGCGCATGTTGTCGACCAGGTTAGGGTACGGACGCCCAGCGCTTTCGGCTGCGCGCTTGGAGCTGGTCTTGGCGCCCGACGACAGCGGCTTGGGCTTGCTCATCAACTCGGGTCGCTTCTTGTCCCAGATGGGTTTCGGTGTCTTAGGCGGCATACGGATTGATCCTCGCTTTTTGCTGACGTGGAGCCCTTTCATCAGCGTCGCGCGCCTCTGGCAAGTCAAACCACCGCTCGTTTTTCAAAAAGATGATCGTCTGCGTGAAAGTGTCCACGTAGTCGTCATGCTCTGAGACGGGGAACTTTGCCAGCTGCTTGATGAACGACTGTGCCCAGCCTACGGGCTGACCGGGGTTTTTTGACGACTCCGGAATCCACAGAAGTCCAAGCTCCAACGTTGGCGCGGCCTGGTGTGCCCTTGACACCTTGTCCGCTTGACCGGGATTGTAGCCAATGGCTGGAACCTTGGCAAGGCGCAAGTCCTGCAGCAAGGACTGCCCGCTGGCTTTTGCCTCGACCAAAATGCGGTCGGGGCGCCGGCCCTTTGTTGGCATGCCTGCTTTGGAGCTGTTGTCGGCCCCGTACTCGCTGGACCAGTCCTTGATCACCTTTGCGCGCAAGTCCGGGTACCCGAGGTGCTCGTCCCAAGCGTCAAGCAGCATCGCGTTGCGCAATCCCCTGTGCGTGAACATCCCCCAGACGCTGCACGCGGTCGGGTCGCCGGTCGTGCGCTCTGTGAACGCGCAGTCATAGGACTGCAAGATGTACTCGAACTGCGGCAGGCGCGTAGCGGCCGGCCAGAACCCAAAGTTGTCGGTCTTCAGAATGCCCCCGCCAACCGGCGATGGGTCTTGCTGCAGCTGTCCGGACGCGCCGTAAGTGCCCAGCAGCTGCTTGAGCTTGGTCACCTCTTCAGGGCCAAAGCGCTCGGGGCATATCAGCTCACCTTTTTCGGTGCGCGGGTCGTAGTGCCCAAGCATGGTGCGGCGCTTCTTGCCGTCCCACTCGGCCGGAATGCAGACGTGCTCCCAGCCGCCGATGTCGTTGATGATGTGGCCGCTGATGTCCTTCTCATGCAGCCGCTGCATGACCGTCACCATTGCGTCGGTCTTCGGGTTGTTCAGCCGCGTGGACCAGACCTGATCGAACCACTCAAGGGCCGTTTCGCGCATCGCCTCGGACTGCGCGTCTTGCGCACCGTGGGGATCGTCCAGGATAAGGCGCGAGCCGCCCTCGCCGGTGGCTGTGCCGCCGACGGAGGTGGCAAGGCGGTACCCGGTCTTGCCGTTTTCGAAGCGCTGCTTGGCGTTTTGGTCGCCGGCCATGCTGAACATGTGCCCCCAGCGAGACTGGTACCAAGGCGACTGGATCAGGCGACGGGCTTTCAAGTTGTCGCGGATGGACAGCGTGCCCGAGTACGAGGCGGCCAAGAACTTTTGCTCAGGCTGGGCGATCCACTCCCAGGCGCACCAAGCCACGGACACGATGGTCGACTTCGAGTGCCTGGGCGGGATGTTGATAAGCAGACGGTGAATGTCCCCGCAGCTGACAGCCTCCAGGTGCTCGCAGATGGTCTCAATGTGCCAGCTTGGCACGAACGGCACGCCGGGCTCCATGACGTGCCAAGCCTGTTTGACAAACTCGTACAGGCTCGCTCCGGCCCTTCGCCGGGCCTGCTCCTTGGCAATCAAGTCCAGCATCACTGCCGGAGAAGCGCCGGAGCTCATCCCTTGTTGATCGCCTCGTGCAGCAAGCGCACGGCGTCGTGCTGGGCGTTGACCAGCCGCTGATCAGCGTGGCCCGTCTCGCCCAGCGCCTCGGCCTGGGCCTGGCACTGCCGGGCAAAGGAGTCCAGCAGCCCCAGGATGCGGGCGCGCTCGTAAGCGACCATGGTCTCGCCGTGGGCGGCAACCAAATCTTCTGGGTACAGCGCCTGGAACCGGCCATCGTGGTCAAGCAGCGCAGGCAAAGGGGAATCGGGCAGGGTTGGTTTTTGCGTGGTCATTCGTCTTTACCGTTTGCTTTCGACATTAACGATTGCATTTGTTCAAGCTCGGAGTCGCTGAGGTTTTTAAAATCAACGTTCGCTATTAAAATTGGTGAGCCGTTTTTACCGGTGTGCTCTAGGTGCTGCGTTTCGCGCCAGCCCAGCTGGGTCGCACCCCAGTACCGCATCATCCCGGAGTCGCCGGAGAGGACCTTCTGAAAAATGCTTTTAGCCGCCTGTGCATTTGCCTTGGCCTTGCCTTTGACCAGCTCGTCTTTGAAGTGCGCGCGCAGGGTGTCCAGGCTGATGCCGTCCCGGATCAGGGCTGAAATGTGCTCATGCGACAATCCATAACCTGAAAGAGCCTCCACCTGTTTTCGCTCCTGCTCGGTCGGCACAAAGGCTGGCCGACCAGCTCCAGGCCGCGCTCCGCCCTTGTTTTTGGCGACCCCGGGGGGGTTAGTGGGTTTTTCAAGCGGTTTTGGCTTCTTGGTTGCCATTTTTCACCTCAGCAAAAGTTTGTCCGGTTGCCGCCAAAATGGCTTGTTTTCCGGTGAACTGCTCCCAGCGCGTCACGATGACGTCGCAGTATTTTGGATCTAACTCCATGACCCTAGCGATTCTGCCGTTTTTCTCGGCAGCAATCAGCGTCGTGCCCGAGCCGCCAAAGCAGTCATGCACCACATCACCCGACTTGCTGCTGTTTAGCAACGCCTTCTCGATCAACTCCACAGGCCTCTGTGTAGGGTGAACATATTTACCCGTCGCGCCTCGGCTCAAATACCAAACATCGGACTGCGCCTTGTCTCCGTACCAAGCGCCGCCTTTGACATAGAAAATGAACTCATGTTGCGGGCGATAGTTGGTATTACCCAAGCCAATCGACTTCTTGTCCCATACGATGCAGGCGCTTGGCTCTAAGCCAATCCCGGCCATAGCCGACTCAAATTCTGAATAAGTGCGCCACGGGAAGCAGACATAAAACGCCGAGCCATCCTTGGCGCAAGCCTTGGACGAAGACAAGGAATCTGCGATCATCTGAATCAGGCCGTCGCCTCGCAGATCGTCTCCAATGATCATTCCATGATTTTTGATTGTCCTAGCCGTACCACCGACTTTTATTCGTGAGCGCCCACCGCCGTAGCTCATGCCATACGGAGGGTCAGTAAAGACCACATCCGCCCTCTGGCCCGCCATCAGATTTTCCACCGCATCAATACTGGTGCTGTCTCCGCACAAAAGCCGGTGTTTTCCCATCACCCAAACGTCGCCGGGAACGGTATTGGGGTTTATTGGGGCCTCTGGCGCGTCGTCCGGGTCCGTAAGGCCCGCTTCGAGCTCCAGTGGCATCAGGGCATCAATCTCGTCGGGCGAGAAGCCGGTGAGGCCAACATCGAAACCGAGGTCCAGTAGGTCTTGGAACTCGGTAGCCAGCATGTCGTTGTCCCAGCCGGCGTTTAGGGCGAGGCGGTTGTCGGCGATGACCAGCGCCCTTACTTGCGTTTTTGTGAGGTGGCCGAGCCTGATGCAGGGAACCTCAGTCATCCCCAACTTTCGCGCCGCTTGAACGCGGCCGTGGCCAGCAATGATGCTGTTTTCTTTGTCAACCAAAATCGGGTTCGTAAAACCAAACTCCCGAATGCTCGCTGCAATCTGGGCCACTTGCTCATCGCTGTGTGTTCTGCTGTTTCGCGCGTAGGGGATAAGATTTTCGATAGGCAATTGCCAAACTTTGTCGGAAGGGTTTACGGTTAATGTTTCTGCGGTGATTTCTTGATGCAATTCAGTGGTCTGTTTTTTCATGCGGGCTCCGGTTTTGAAGGGGTGATTGTTTGAAGACGTTGATGGTTGCAAATTATGCAACATATGGCTCTGGCACAGGATCGCACAGGTGGTTTCGCCAAAAACCATACTCCGCTCCTATTCTTCATTGCGCATGTGTGTGTGCGCACATCATGATTATAGGCGTTATATCCTGTGCATGGTTGTGCCAAAAGTAAAAAAGCTAATGAAATCAAAGGGTTGCAGCGGTTTTTTGTTGATGAAAAAAGCTGTGCCAACTTGCACCGGCACAGCTTTATCCTGTGCCAAACGTCAAAATCAAAAAGGATCGGCCTCCGTCTCCCAGTCATGGCGCAGTCGAATTCCGGTGTAAAGGTTTAATCTTGTGCCAAAACCGCTGTTGGCACCGGATGCATCGGCCTCGTATCCTGTGCCAACGGCCCGTGGTTGGCTCCGTTTTACGCCCGGGAATGCGGCCGAAAGCTGGCGACCGAACGAGACTTTTGTGCCGGCGTGGTCCCGCCCTTGAGCCTCGCACCAAGTCTTCCAGGCTTTGAAAAGTTCGTCCCGGTTGGCCTGGGCCTGCTCGCTGACCACGCAAACCTCCTGAACAAACGACCGGATGGGGCTGGTCTGGTCGACCAAATCGGAGGCCAGCTCGTCGGCCGAGGTGGGCCGCTGGAAGTAGCCGCGCTGGTTCAGGCGGGCCAAACCCTCGAGCGCCCAGATGACAATCCCGGGCAGCTCCTTGAGCAGGCGGGAGGCCAAGCCGTGATCTTCTTTGCCCAAAAAGCTGGTGTTGAACTTAAAGGGCAAGAAGCGGTTGGCCAGCGCTGCCGAGGCGTCTGAGAAGGCAGGCAGCTCGTTGGAGGCCAGCACGAAGCGGATGGCCATCTTGCCGGACCAGGCGGTCATATTCTTGCGGTCGATCGTGATCGTGTCCTCGCCTGAGATGCGCAGCAGGTTTTCAACGATTGGCTGCTGGTCGGCCCGGCCGGAGAGGCGGGCGTCGGAGATCATGGCCAGGCGCTTGCCGATCAAGGGCTGCAGGCCGAACTGCGTGCCCAAGGAGGCCAGGCTGGGGCTGACCCGGTTGGAGTAGCCGACCAGGGCCTCAAGGATGCGAAGGATGGTGCCCTTGCCGCAGCGCGGTGGGCCGATCAGCATAAACATTTTCTGCTGGACCGTGTCGTCGGTGAGCAGGTAGCCAAACATCTCGGCCAGGGTGGCGATCGACTCGGGATCGTCCGGCCAGAGGCTTTTGAGAAATTTCAGCCACTCAACCGGCTCTTGTGCGCCTGGGTCGTATTCAAAGTCCAAGGATGAGACACAGAAAAGCCGGTCTGTGGAGGGTTGGATTGTACGGGTCGGGTGGTGCAGAAAGCCGTTTTTGAAGGCCACGATCTCGTGCGGCGGGTGGTCCCCGGGCTGGGGCTCGATCCAGACCTGAGGCTCGGGCAGGTCGGCGTAGCAGACAGCGCGCAAGGCGTGGGCGACATCGTTGACGCTGGAGGTCTTGGGGTTGAAGGCCACCTCCTCGCTGAAGCCCGTCTTGGGGTTTGTTTTTAAGGTCAGGCACTTGGCCATGAAGTGATACAGGCGCTGGTCGATATAGACCCGGTCCCGGGTGATGTAGCGCGTGGTGTCCCAGCTATAGAACTCGCCGCGCCAGTGAATGATGCGGCCCTTCTCGGGCAGGGTGTCGTGGAACAGCTCAGCAGACTTCATCGGGGAGCTGATAAAAATCATCGGCTGCTCGCTATCGTCGGGCGGCGTGCGGTCGAGCTTTTTAGGGGGTTCGGACGGCGGCGGGGTCATGCCGGCGTAATCCGATACATCCTGGATGGGTGCGTTGTCGAAGTCGGGCGGAATATCATCCCAAGGTGGGGCTTCGTCGTAATCCGGCTCCAGCTCGGCCGGTGGATCGATGGGCTCGCCCGCCTGGGCAATGCAGTGTTTGACCGCCTCCAGCCCCTCAGCCGCGTGCAGGTCGTTGAAGTCCGTGCCCGTCTCGCGTGGAGCCGACCAGACCGGGATGGCCAAAAGGGCACCGACCTCTTGGGCCGCCTGGCGCGCGTGGGTGACACCCGGGTTGCCGTCGGTCTGAAAATCGTCGTCGGCCGCGATGATCAGTTGTACGCCGGGTAGGGCGGCGCGTATTTTGCGGGCGGTGTTCCCCAAGTTCCCGGCGTGGAAGGCGACCACCGTGCAGTGGTTGGTGGCCATGCGAATGGAGCAGCAGGTCGCCCAGCCCTCGGCGATCACCACGATGTCTTTGGGTTTGCCGAGCACCGTGTAGGCACCGGCCGAGGGCGTGCCCTTGAGAAACAGCTTCGCGCCGTCGGGCTTGATGCGCTGCAGGCCGACCAGCTCGCCTGGGCCGTGCCGCATGGGTACCAGCAGCTCGTTGCCCAGCATCCGGGCGCCCTCGGGGTGGATCAGCTTGCGGGGCGGGTAGGGGTGGCCTTCGGTCTCGCCGGCCCGTGCCCACATATCGGCCGCGCGGGTGGCGCATGCCTCACGATCGATCTGCGCCTGAGCCTCCACGGCTGCCATGCGCTGGTCGCGCTCTGCGACGCGGCGGGCTTTTTCCTCTGGGTCGACCGGCCTGCGGTCATCAGCTGTTGATTTGTAACCGCCATCTTTGGCCAGGGCAATCAAAGTGCCGACTGTGGCGCGGTTTGCGCTGCCGCCGGGCTTGCAAGACTTCCAGACGTCGCGGGCGTTTTGATTGATGTAATTAGCGCCTTGCTGGCTCCAGGCGTCCCAGGCATCAAAGGCGGGCTCACCGAACTCGTCCCGGAAAATGAAAGCCATCTTGACCCAAACGTCTCGCTCATCGACTCCGCGTACGAAAGAGAGCATGCGCTCCGCTGTTTCAAGGGAAATGGGGTCCCTCGACCCTGTGGTTTTTGTTCGTTGCATTACCTGGCTTCTGTGGGCTGGCGAAAAATACCTTTCGCCAAATCAGTAAAAGGTGGGGCAGCCCTCGCCAGGGTCAGGCCTCGTCACCAGCTGATCAAACTAGTCAAGCCCCATGGAAAGTATAAAGGCATGTGAGCGGAAAAACGCAACACCCGCAAACAATTTATTCGTGGGGTTTACCCGTAATCGCCAGCCTAGCGTCCGCAACAGATCGCACAATGGCTGCCAAGGCTCCACGCTTTTGCATGGCTGCGATGAAAGCCGCTTGCTCTGGCCTGACCCGGCCAGTGGGGGTTTTAACCTCAAAATAAAAAGCCTGTGCGTCGGCGCTACGGTGGCCAAAAAGGTCGCTAAAGCCCTTGGGTAATCCGGTTTTTACGGGGCGGCCGTCTGCCGTGAAAAACAAACCGACGTTGGCCCTGGCCACAAAGTGCCCATCGGCCGAGAGCGCAACCATGATGGCGCGCATCAAATCAGCCTCACTCACCGCCGCGCATCCCAGACACGCCGAGCCAAAGCCTCAAGCTGCTGGCACGCCTGATCGCCGCGCCAGTGAATGATGCCGCGTTTGACCACTTTCCCCGCCTCCTCGCGGCCGCGCAAATACTCGCGGCGTTGGAGCTTGTCGGGCATGGCCAAGACAGCACGGGCCTCGCACTCTGACCGCCAGGCTGGGGACCAGGTGCAGGTCTCGCTGCCGTCGATCAGTTTGGTGCGCGGGTGGTCGCAAGCGGGGCAGGTCACCGGGCGGCCTCCTTGGCGTGCCTGGCACGCAGCACATGCCTTGCCCAAAGCTCTGGCCTTTTCATGCCTCGTGCGCGACCGATGCGTATCAGGTCCGCCTCCGTTTGAGACCTGCCCTGCTCGGCTTTGCGGGTTTTAACCGCCTCAGCTTTGGCCGCTGTAGTGATCTCCTCCAGCTCGCCGTCGACGTGCTCGATCTCGCGGGCAACAGGCTCGAAGTGGTGGCCGCACGAGCAGTCTGTGACTTCTGAGGGCATGGTGGCAAAGCAGACTGGGCAAGTTTTAACGGGCACCTCGGACTTTTTGGAGGACTTCTTTTTCTCGGCGGGCTCCAGCGTCCACTCGCGCAAGTCGGTCGGAAGACCGTGGCGTTTGACGTTGCCGGCGTGATCAAGAATTAAGCAGTCGGTCTTGCCTTGATACGTGCGCAGGCCGCGCCCAACGGATTGCAGGTACTTCACGACCGACTGCGTTGGGGCGAGCTGAATGATGCAGCCGATGGATGGGGCATCGACGCCAGCCACCCAAAGGGCGCAGTTGCAAACCACGTCCAGGCTGCCGTCTCGCAAGCCTTGCAGCGCGGCGTCGCGCTCGGTACCTCCCGACTCGCCACTGATGGCCAGCGCCCGGTAGCCGGCCTGGCGGAACTGCTCGGCGACGTTGTTGGCGTGCTCAACAGTGACGCAAAACGCCACAGCCGGGCGACCGTGGGCGAGCTTGCGGTAGTGCTGCACAGCCGAGCCGGTGATAACGGGCTTGTCCATCGCCTCGGCCAACTCACCTTGATTGAAGTCGCCCATGCTGGTATGCACGCCAGACAGGTCTGGCTCGCTGGGCGCGTAGTACCGGATGGGCGCCAGAAGCGCATCGTTGATCAAGTCTTGCGTGCTGCAGGTCGGCACCAGAATGTCGGCCACCTCACCCAGGCCGCGCCCATCAAGCCTGCAGGGCGTTGCGGTTAAGTGCAGCAGATGCGCGCCGCCTGGTCGTTTAAACTTTGGTCCAGCGCCAGCCCACTCGAAAATCTGCTGATAGGTGTTGGCCACAGCCAGGTGCGCCTCATCCACAATGATCAGATCGGGCGGCTGGAACCGGTCCAAGCGCCGGACCAGGGTTTGCACCATGGCCACCTGCACAGCCTGGCGGTGGTTTCCGTCTTGACCAGCCGCGATCCAGCCGTGGGGGATGTCGGCGTCGGTCAGCCGGTGACTGGTGTCCCGCAATATTTCTTTGAGGTGGGCGATGAACCAGACGCGCTTTCCCTTTTTGATCGCACTTTGAATCATGCAGATCGCCGTTGCGCTCTTTCCGAAGCCGGTGGGGGCAATCATGACTGGCGCCTTAAACCCACGTCGATAAGCGGCGCGCAAGTCCTCAATGGCTTTTTCTTGTCGTGGGCGAAGTGTAATTATTTTCACAGCATTCGCTCCTGCTTAGATCGGTACATAAAACAGGTAGGCCCGGGCACACGCTCAAGCAGACCGGCGCGGATCAGCCTGCCAAGCGAGCTGTTGATGCGGCGACGCTTGAGCCTGGCTGAAATGTCGCGAGGCATCTCGTATTTGGCGTGCGAAATCACGGCCAGCACCAGTCGGTCGGTAACTCGATCAGATCTCATTGCAGGGCTAGTCCTTGGCGCTGCGCAAGATCAAGTCATCAGCGGACAGCGCAATACCCCGGGCCAACGCAAGGGCCAGGATTTTTCCTTGGAGGGACGACGGCACGGCGCCGGAACTGCCGCCCTCGTCTTTGGGTTTTCGCCAGCGCACTACTGAGCTGGGGTTGCGGCCCAAAGCTCGGGCCAGCTTGCGAACGCCACCAAAGGCAAGAATGCACTTGTCGGCCGGCGTCTGGGCAAGAGGGTCTTTGGTTTCTGCATTCATGGTGCAAAAGTGTAGCGTAAAAAGCAACACAGAAAATAAAATAAATCAGAAAACCCACGCAAACCAATTGCAAGCCACGATTTTTGATGGCATGATTGGTTTATTGCAACACCAAACGAGGTTTTAAATGCACAACGCCCACCCAATCATTCAGCAAGCCTTGGCGCCCTTTTTGGGCGCGGCTTTAACCCAAAAGGCAGCCGCCACCATGAAACCCAGGGGCCACATTGAAACCCAAGTTGCAGGCGTCCCGTGCCTTGCGCAGGTTTTGTATTTTTACCGCCAAGCGCCCTGGGCGGGCAGCGCCGAAACGGCGCCCAGTGAGATGGACTACTACGGCTACACCGAGTGCGACTTTGTGATTTGCGACAGACGCGGCCGCCCGGCGCCTTGGCTTGAGAAAAAAATGAGCAAAAAAGCCAAGGACAGAATTACGCAAGAAATTAAAGAAATGATGAGCAACTAAAAAGGAGCATTTGTGAAAGCAATTAAAGACACATTTAAAACGCTGTTCCAACGGATTACCCCGTCGGAGGCCGTAACCACAGAACTTGCTGAGGCCGAGGTGAACCTGCTTAAGGCAGAGACGGGCGTCGAGTACGCCCAGTCGCTGGTAGCCTACAACAAGGCCCGCGTCAAGCGCCTGAGCGCATATTTAAAAGATCAGGAGGCATCATGACCACAACAGCCAAACAAGCACTAGCCGCCCACCGCGCAGTATGGGCAGTACGATCCAAGCAACTCAAGGCCATCGACCGCATCCAAAATGAGGGCGGCGAGGGCTACGGCCGATTCGAGGACGAGGGCGAGAAGAATTTCGGTCTGGAACTCCCGCTGATTCAGGCGGCGTTTGTCGAGGAGTGGACTGCTGATGTGCTGGCAGCTCGCGGATCTGTTTGGAACGCTGGAGTCGCGAAATGCAAAAGTAATGGCCAGCAGGCAGCGCTGGCCAAAGCGATCGGCTACAGCCTCTCTGATCTCAAAAAAGCAAAAGCTCTGCTGGCGGCCGCCCAATGACCTTCATCAACCTGACCAGTGCCCACCCGACCTGGGCACACTTGCCCAACGCAAAGCACATTGACCGTGTGCTTGTAAGTCTGAAGGCGCACCCCGATAAGTGGGAGGCAGCAGGGGATGCAGCATGGGCCGTAGATTTGACCGCAGCACAATCTGCAGCATGGGACGCAATCCTTGCGCTTGTAGCTTGGGATGACTGCGCGTACATGTTGGAGCTACCCGAAGCTACGCTTAGCGAACTCCGAGAAGCGGGTAATCAACCTGCAATATTGTTATCAACAGCAGCAAAAATACTGAGGGGAAACATCATGACTAAATATTGCGACGGGACAACAGCGCTGACGCCCTGCCCGCACCCCTATGACTGCGCAATCAGTTGCG
>Ga0209414_1000273_pt1 | contig 24303 bp, 34 predicted proteins | sample LakVidmifraction_4_FD_181154 | JGI IMG/M metagenome (GOLD analysis project Ga0209414, IMG submission 181154) | Hypersaline microbial communities from Lake Vida, Antarctica - Brine Hole Two &gt;0.2 micron (SPAdes) (version 2) | ecosystem: Environmental > Aquatic > Non-marine Saline and Alkaline >...
TGATTTTTGCGTGCTTACCTTGCCACCAGCGATCCGCTAGCTTCTTATTGCCAATCTCATTTGCAAACTGAGTCTTGGTGTATTCAATCTTTTGCTCAGTGTCGTAAACTTTATTCGTTACTTTGCCAATATCTGTAATTTGCGCATAACGCTTGAGCATGTGATATAAGCGCATGTCCTGTTCGATATTTGCGGGTATGATGCCGTCGGTTTCGATAGGAGCAGTGATAGGGTTAAGCGCATCGTTTGCCGCGTCAGTGATGATGGTTTGATGCTCTAACGCATATTTAATCTGACGTGATACTTCGTTAAGTCCGGCAGCAGCAGCAAGGTCGTTAAAGTCAGTGTATTTTTTATTACTCATTATTTTAAGACCTCATCAAAAAGTAAACTAGCTAATAATATCGCGGTGGCTGTAGTGACTGCATAGACCTCATAGCGATACCATTTGCCAACCCTAATTTGCTTTGCGCTGGTTGCAAAAAAATGGGCTTGCATTCCAACTATGTGTAGGATGCCGACTAGATATAGATAAGTGCATATAAATCCAAATAAAGGCATTATGCTGCATCCTTGCTGTCTAATAAATCAAAGTTCGGGGTGATAACCTCACCGCCAATACTACTGGCAGCAAGCCGAGCATCACGAATACCTGCGTTATACTCGACCAGCGCCTTGGGTTCTTTGCCTTTCTCAATATCTATATCGCGTAGCTTGATAGCCGTGGCGCTATCGTCATCAGCGCAGATGATAATCCGATGATCGGGATATTGGGCGCGGATAGACTGAGTGACAGGCAGTAAGTTACCAGCGTCAAATGCAACAACAACCGGTAAGCTGTAACCCATCGCATCAAATACAGTAGCGCCGGTTGCATAGCCTTCACATATCAGTACCACACCACCTGCGAACATCGCAGCACTACCAATGGTGAAGTAAGCGCCTTTCTTTAAGCCGCCTTTTAGGTACTTCTTTTCATTGTCCGGTGCAATCTTTTGCACGTTGACTAGGGTAGTCAGCTGCGTTTCGACATTGTAGTAATACATCGGAATGATGAGCTGATCAGCGCTGTCCTGGCGAATACCCAATGCGGTCACATTCTTACGTGATAGATAAGGATGGGTGGCATCTTCTAATACTTTTGCATTATCCCAGATGCCTTGTGCTACCTTGGCAGCTTCGATACGAGCTTCGCGCTTTTCTGCCAGTTCAGTGGTTTCGCGCTTGACCTGTTCGGCTTGCCATTTTCCCCTTTGCTCATCGGTCACTTCACTGGTTGCATCTAATCCGATAGCGCCGGCTATCAAAGCATTGGTGTCATACACGTCTAAGTTGGTGTATTGCTTGACTAGCAAGAAGCCGTTACCCGCACCGCACTGTGAGCATATCCAAGTGCCTTCACCGCGCTTGTCATCACAGCGGAATCTATCATTGCCACCGCACATCGGACAGGCTTGATGTTGATGAGCAGCCTTGCTAAAAGTAATGCCAGCAGCGGGGAAAATGGTCGAGACATAATTGCCGACAGCCCCAGCGCGTATTGCTTCAAAGTCTAGTGGGGTACGTTTATCTGACATTATTCTTCTCCATATTTATCCGGGCGGTTTCTCTGATAGTTTGAATATGGCGTAATAGCGCTTGGCAGTCTTTTTGAATGCTTGCGTATTCATCGGCCTCAATAATCTTGTCAGCATAAGCGTCCAATGCGGTGCTATTAAGATCCGCAAACTTTTGACCAAGCAGTGCAATATCAATTATCTCATCGCACTGGTTGTCATGATCTGGTAGCAAAAACCATCCGGCATTGCCATGAGCGCAGCAGATAGCATCCATAATCGCGGGCGACTGAGTGTGCTCAAGCACTAGCTCAATGGTCTCTGGCGCCAGTGTGTGGCATGAGCGATTGGGATTCGTTTGCAATGCGAGCGTGTTGTAATTAACGCCATAAATTTCGGCTATCTTGCCTAGTGTCCCGCGTTCTTTTTTGCATGCCTGGTAGACCGCTTGGTCAAGTGATAAGACGCAGCGTTCGGCGCGCTCTGCTGCTGTAAATAGTGATGTCGACATATTGCCCCCGTTATTGTCGTTCTGTTATTGATCGCGATTCGTTATGCTAGGTCTTGTTGATTACTACAGTCATTAGCAGGTTCGGGGAATACATCAGGACGTAGCTCGTGACATGGCACACCCGTTACTTGCGATACTTTCACTACGTACTTAGTACTACATTTGCCATCACGGTTTAGCATTGAAGAAATTTGGGAGGCATTTCTTAACCCTAGTAGCTTTGCAAGCTTTGTCTGTGAGCCAGCATTATCGATTGCTTTTTCTAATGCGTGCTTTGGTGAGATAGTCATTATTTAACTCCAATTGCGTTTGATTGCCCTAATATAATGCAATTGCTTTAAATATGCAAATGCAAAATGGATTATCTTATAAAAGCATTTGCTTTTAATATGACCTATGTAAGGCAATTGCCTACATTCTACTAATTAAATTAAGAAGGTGAGTTATGGCATTCGGTCATAGAGTACGCGACGTGCGTATTGAAAAAGGTCTAACTCAACAGCAATTGGCGGACGGCATAAGCGTTAATCAGCCGGTCATTGGAAGTATTGAGTCGCGTGATAGTGAAACGTCCAAGCACGCGTCTAGGATAGCCGCTGAGCTATCAGTAAATCTAGATTGGTTGCTCACAGGTAAAGGTAACAAGGCCCCGCTAAAGGTTGCTAGTAACAAGGCCACATATGATTCTGGGCTATCTCTTTGGGATGATGAAACGCCGATGTCTGATGATGATGTCGAGCTGCCTTTTTATAGTAAAGTTCAGATTGCAGCCGGACAAGGTTTGGCTAATGATGATACAAAATCTCACCGTAACTTGAGATTCAGTAAGCGATCTCTTAGAGATGCAAATGTAAACTCTGAAGATGCCATCGTCGTAAAGGTGACGGGTGACAGCATGGAACGCCTGATTTTAGACGGCGCAACTATTGCGGTGGACACTAGCAAGGCTGGACTGCCTATAAAAGACAATAGAATTTATGCGCTGGAGACTGATGGGGATTTGCGCTGTAAGTACATCCAACGCGTTCCGGGCGGTAAAATTAAGCTGATAAGCGAAAACACTATGTATGCTGATGAGGTATATGATATGGCGGAATTTTCAAAGCTTTATCGTATCGTCGGTTGGGTGTTCTGGTGGTCAACACTAGCTAAATGGTAATTATTTAACTAAAAATATAAATAAATATCGCAATTGCATTGACAAGTCTTAATGCAATTGCTTTAATATACCTGTAATCAACAAACGGGTATATCGTCATGTCACACTCTAATAGTCCAGACATTCTCCAATCCCCACGCGTTCAAGCCGAACTTGAGCGTATCAGAAAGACCCTAGCGTGGCGCAATAGACAACTCCACGCAACCGAGCAGCAGCTCACTGATTTCGAGCAACAACTCAAAATCACAGTCCGTGGCTACCGCCAAGTGCTGGGTCTTGTCGTGCTCGCATTGATTGTTCTCATCGCTATTTTGGCGATGGGAGGTTTCGCATGAGCAACTTACCTAAAAAGCATAAAGTGATTAGTCGCTTTGAAATGGGCATGACTAGTGAACTAAAAGACGCAATGTCCAATGTGCAAGCAGATATGCGTAAGACTAGAGAAGCCATTGCCGACTTTGTTATTAGTAATGGCGTAGGTGGCTTACTTAAAGCGATGCAAAGCGTACCCGCTGCGAATGATGCTGAAAACGTTAATCCTGCGCTTAAGCATCTGGGGCAGTGGGTGTTTGAGGGTCGTGATCAGAAGTGGGCGAGTGCTGCTATCAATACTGATGGTAGAGCTTATCTACACAACATGCCTAAAGGTATGATGTATTTTAATCATGACTCTTATGGATGGTGCTCAAAGCGTTTCGAGCTACACGAAATGCAATTAATTGAAGGCTCTTTTGATCCCAGTGGATTTGCAGTGGGATTTATCGAACGTCAATCCGTCAACGATGTCGAGTATCTAAGCGAAACAGTTCCTTATATTGATGAGTCAGATTTAGTTGAAGCCATGGCTGAAGATGGTGCTCATTCAGGATTTATTAAAAGTTTGGCTTCACTTTTAATTCTTCGAATGCATGGTATGGCCCGCTTTAGTGAAGATGACTGGCGGACTGGCGGTCAAGACTTGCAGCCGTGGGATATTGTTGTTTGTAATTACAGTGATTTTTTTGGCGTCATAGTTGGCCAGGTTTGTGTTGACATGATTAAACCGCACACCAGTCAAATTATTTCTATCAGAAAGCATCAGAGAGGTCTTGCTACTCATATTACGAATGGTGAAACTGATTGGTCAAATGATAGTAATGAAAGAAGCTGGCGCACCATCACCCAAGGCGAGCTAGAAAGCTTTCGTCACGCGTTGGAGGCTTGCTATGTTTGATCCAAGCGTACCAAAACGTTTAACGTCAAAGAAAATAGCCACTATCTTCAACCAAAAAATGTATGAAAGCTTAGTCTGGCGTATGCAACAAGCCGAACGCTTTAGCAATCATATTGAGGGTCCTGATATTCGCGGGGCAGACCTGCGACTTTGGGACATCGTGATAGGCAGAAGATGTGCTGAATATGCAAATTCTCCTAATGTAGATACGGAATCATTCGAAATCGTTATCGGTATCGAATCGACAGAAGATCATGCTTATGACCATGTGTGCTTAATGACTTTAGATGAAGCGTTTGAGTCTGAACATACAACAAGCATTGGTGGTAAAGGTACTGCTTATTTTCGTACAAACAACACATTTCGAACGATTGAAGTAAGCGAATTGCCTGCCTTTTGGGCAGCGTTGGAGGCTTGCTATGCGTAATATTCATGCCTTTAGCGTCACCGCACAACTTCAGCTTATCAAATCCAAATCTCAACTGAGTAACAGCGTCAGTGCTCAAGCATTGGCGGCTGCTAGTGCTGCGTGGGCTCATTATCAAAGCCGATATGACCATATGCGTACTAATAACATGCTGGTCGCTATTCGCAGAAATCTCGCATTAATCATTGCTCAAGTTATCGGACGAGTGTGTCGTATCAATCCGCTGATGTGGTCTGAGCTGCACAAACTGGACGCGGTATTAAAGTACGCGCTCGAGCACGGCATCAACTTAGAGCCAAATCCATTCCCAATCGCAGCAAATGACGACAACAACTTAGATGAGGTGAGCAATGCGTGATTCTAAAAAACCATTGATTGTCAGCGTATCGGGCGCGCCCTATAGCGGCGTGACTACTGCACTTGGTCGGGTTGCGCGATGCCTCACCTCACAAGGAATAACGACTAGCGTGGTCGAGCTAAACACCCGCTATGAGGTGCTTCGGTTTGAAGACGATTACGTTATGAATCGATATAACGCTGTCGATGTGGTTTTGTTTGATAAGCACCGAAATACCGAGTCAGCAGCTAAACAACGGCGCATAAAGTCGCTTTGGGAAGAAGACAGCGTCGTCCCCGATTTAAGCGTGCTTATGAGTTGCAAGCTTAAAAGCTATAAACAATATATTGCCCAGCGGCCAAAAAGCATCAACATGACTCATCGCCATGAATCATATATTGGCTTAAGTGATGAGCATCACGGAACGCTGAATCATTGCGTTGTCCCAACTGACGGCAAGCTTGGTCGCTTGTATGCGGCAGGCATAATAAAGACGTTAATATTGCAGGAGTTAAAATAATGAGAGTTTCTTTTTTATCGACAACCGACCAAGATATTAAAAATAATGTCGCTGCGAGAATCCGTACTATTGAAAGAGTTTTTGGTATGGAAATAAAAAGCGTTGCTATAAAGCAGATGAACCCCAGCGATTTTGGCTGTGATTTTGAGTCGTTAAGTTCAGAGGAAGTTAAACAAGCTTTAGATGGGTGGGAGTGCGAGCAAAGCTTTGAAGTTCGGCTAGAATTCAAAGGAGGTAGATGAACATGCAAAAAACACTATCGCTAAGCCCACGCACGCATCTATTTATCAAAGATGGCGCGCTCTTTATCAAGTTACAACGTCCGCATAATTTGAACCCAGCAAAGGCTGATTATTTTATTATTAAAAAATTCAGCATTAACCGCCTAAAAGAGATCCGCGATTGGGCGGACGAAATAATAAACGAGAGCGAGATTAAGTAATGGCCAAACAAATTAAAAGAATTGAGTTTGCAAGCAATGGCTACGGCTTGAGCTGGTTGGAAGTAGACACGCGCTGCTGGGAAATCGTTGATGCTTGCGGTGCCGGTCGCCACTTAATCGGTCGGGCATGTCGCCTGGCTGACCGTGGGATGAAAATAGAATATCGCGATGGCTCAAGCTATACGCGTATTAACGCTAATGTTGAGATGATGGGGTAGGTTATGGGTATTGAGATTGGTAGTTATTGGGTTTGGACAGACGGCAGTAGAATTGAGGTAGACAGCATCATAGATAACGACATTTGTTTTTATGATGACAAGGGTAGATACGGAGAAGTTGAAAAGAGCAGGTTTTTAGGTGTTTTTAAACCGTTTGAGCAAGGCTGTAATGAAAGTGCCGACATGGTAAATCATCCGCCTCATTATAAAGATACCAGTGGTATTGAATGCATCGAAGTGACGCGTCATATGCGGTTTTTGGTGGTAATTGTTTTAAGTATATTTATCGAGCAGGCCAAAAAGGCAGTCAGATTGAAGATTTGGAAAAAGCCGTTTGGTATGCAGAACAAGCTAATAATCTTGAAGAAATTGTGCGTCTATTAGTAAGAAGTAAAATCACAAAGATAGCGAGTTATCACAATGATTATATTAAAAATGCTATGCATGCTATGAGATTTGGGGCTTGGCGAGATGTTGATAGATGGCTTACATTTGAAATTCAAAGACTGAAAGGTGAGGAGTGTAATAATGGCTGATGATGCGGATCGCGCAAACGACTATGTTGATTTAACAATGTCTCATTATATAAATCGTGCGCCTAAATTTGACAGACCCTCACTCGCGGAATGTCAAGAATGTAGCGAAGACATACCGATTAAACGCCAAGTGATGGGTGGGGTGACTCTTTGTATTGATTGCCAAACGGTTTTTGAGAAAAGGGGACGGTGATTATGGAAAGCGAATGTGCAGGATGTGGCTGGATTGGGCCGGCTGTTGATAAGGTGGCAGTATCTATTAATAGACATGGCGTTAAAACCTTAGAGCATATGTGTCCAAACGACAACGTTGAAGATGCTGATTTTTGCGGCAGTGTTGAGTTTTATGATGTTGAAGAGGAGTAGGTTAAACGGCTAATACAACTTATTTATCATAAAATATAAAAGAGCGCCACTCATATCGAATGGCGCTCTTTTTGAGTTACGCTATACAAATCTTAAAGTTTCGTATTTGTCAAAAATATCCCTAGTGTAACCATGCATTTCAAATTTATGATCCGGTATTTCAGTCCCTACCAGCGATTGAAAAATACGCTCATAGGACCGCAGATTATCGACACACTCACGAAGCACAAAGCCCCATTCCTCCTGCTCTTTATCTGTTTCGTCTGGGCCCCTAGTTTCATAAGATTCAATTAATTGTAGCTCTTTAGATATTGAGCCATAAGTCATGTCTCTAAGGACTTCGGAATCTTGATAATGCATGTTAGTTAAAGTGATGTTCATAATGTTCCTTTGGTTGTGGTGGTGGGTAGCTGGAAGCCTAATTTCTTAAGATAAGGCAAATAAAAAGCTTGTTTGCTTTCGTCCATTAGCTCAATCTCAATGCGTGACGCAAATTCCTGATAATTTTCGCCTTGTTTGCCACGGCTTGATAGGTCACTCATGCGTGACAGCTTGGCTGCAAACGTGCCGCGTTGCTTGTCAGTCATCTTCATTGAAGTAATTGCATCAAGGGTGTCAGAATCCTTATCAACCGCAACAGGGTTTTTAGTTTTTGTCTTAGACTTTTCTGATATCTTAAACTTAAAACCGGTGATCTTACGGCCTTTTTTCACTTGCTCATAACTGATTTTAAGGTCTGACTTTTCGTTAATTTCATCGACTGCTAATTGTAAGACGCGCTTTTTAAAATCACTCATAACAGTATATTCATCGGCATCTAAGCCCATTTGCTGTCTAAAGCACTCCAAATCAAACAATGGGGTATTTTTGGCGGTCTTCCACTGCGTCAGTAATTCGTAAAGCCGGACTGAATAGCGGCTTTGCAGCATCGCGGTTTGCTCTATCAAGTATTTAGTAAAGAATGTTTCATAGCCATTAATGCGAGTAATTTCATTGACCACGTCATAAGTCAGCATAACTTCTATTCCGGCTTCGTCGCCTAAGTACCTGACTCGTTGCACCCAACGCGACTTAACCACCTTATCCTGGTCATCTAAAAACGAGAATCGGCGCTCAAACAAGTTCTTTTCAGCGGTTAAAATGGCTTCAGTGGCGGTTTGGCGGCTGACATCGAATACCTCAGCATAGCGTGCTGCTGATATAAGTAACGGTTTGTCAGTCGCTAAGCCGTTGCCCGTTTCTCTTGAATCAACGATTGCCAACTGAATGATGCGGACTTCAGATAATGATAAGTTTTGAATAGCGGTGTTTAAGCGATTTGACTTGACGACTAAATCTGACTTTTTCATTAACTTTCTCTGCTTTATTTATAGAGAAATAATAATAACACGCCCTTATATATATGTATAGTTATTTGTCCCTATAAAGCAGGGAAACGTCCTTATATGAGCAGGGAAACGTCCTTATATGAGCAGGGAAACGTCCTTATATGAGCAGGGAAACGTCCTTATATGGAGATTGTAACCCTTGCTGCCATTGACCTGTAGAAGGCTTAAAAGCATTAAAAGCTATAAAAGCTATAAAAGCATAAGAAGGATTAATTTCAACTAAGTTAACTAAGGTTTAAAAACAAGGTAGCAGTGAGTAATAAAATCAGTCATTAAATGATTTCTAATAACTCAAAATTTAGACAAATAAAAAAGCCCTACCAATAAGGCAGGGCTTTGATAATTATTCTATACTGTTAACTACAGATACGGCTAAGGTTTATAATTATGCTACTAGATAACACTGACTATAAATTAATATTAGAAGCCCTTTATCAAATCGCAATCATTGATGATCTAAACATAGTAGATAATGATTTATTAGCGTTGGATGATGATCAGCTTGAAAGTCGACTGTTAAGCTTACGTCAGAAAATTAGCAGACTTCAAAAACAGGCTGCTAATAGGAATAACTAAATATGTCCTAGATGTGCAGGTTTTAGCTTAGCATCAAAGTCATCTTTCAGGCCAAGCGTCTTGCATCATTCTGATGTCTGCGACGTGTCCGTCAGATACTCTTGCCATTGCTGTAATCTCAGCGATACACTGCTTTGATACGTCTGCGAGGGCAACGGCGTACTTAGCGTCGGCAGCGGCAGCGGTTTTGGTATAGGCGGCAGTGCTTTTGTCGATTGTGTCTGACAAGCTGTCAACGATAACGCTATTAGCGGTATAACTATCGGCCATTTTTTGTTGCGCTTGGGTGTTTTCATTAACAGCATTTTGCCACCTTTGGTTGTTTGCGCGTTCAATTTGCCGTGCCTGGGCTTGGTATTTGGCTTGCTCAGTGATTTGTTGTATCTTATGCTTGGCATTGATACGATCGATGTTGTTACCGCGCTCATAGTAAAGCGCACCTACTGCAACTATTACGATTAGCAGTAGACCTATTATTGACTCGCGCCAATGCTTTATTAATAGTGATAGATAGGTCATATCAACTCCTTATGCGTACTTGCGATAAGCCTGTTTTAGCTTCTCATCATAATTATTCTTTTTATATTTGGGCCCGTTATAACCATAAGCGAATCCTGCCCAGTCAAGCCGCTGTAATTTACCGACTAGGTTGTTCACTTTTATATAACGCAGCATCGCTGTAAGCTGTTTGCATTCGCTCTCATACATATCATTAATAAACGCTTGCAATGATGAATAGCCAAGCGCTTGCCAATGATAGCCCATCACTTGGCCGATACCATAGCTTGCTGATTCTAATGCGACATCACGGTTATAGCTGACTGCGATTGCCATCTTTTTGTGCTGCTCACTGAAACGACCATACCCACCAGAATAGGGGTTACAGATTCGTGGATGCTGGGCTAAAATGCGTAAGCGCCAGGTGAACCAGTTAATTTTACCAAGGCGCTGCCAAAATACGTGACGCTCAAATAATATGGCAGGCTCACCAGTGCTGAAAAATCCGCTTGAGCGACACTCAACCTCAATGACTGCTTTTAATGTGGCATACGGTACGCCAAGATTGCGTGCTGCGGTCTTAATCTGCTGTTCTTTTAATACCTTGCTCATCACTTTACTCCAGACGTAAAAAAGCCCCATATTTTGGGGCGGTATTTATTTACCTAAGATAGCAGCTAATGCGGCTTTCATCTCTCTTATAATTTCCGATACAGTCTTGTCGGTAAAGGTTAGTTGTAGGCTGCGATAAACCATACCTAATACCAACATGCCCAGTGCTGACGATACTAAGAACACAATACCAATGGTCATCACCGGATGGTCTGTCCAGCCGTAGTAATAAATGACTGTCTCACCAATGGATAAGCCTAGCGTAATAGAGACTGCCAGCTTAACGATAATGCCCCATCCTATCTTGACTGATCCATCAGACTTAATATCACCACTAAAAATCAAGGCTATGATAGCGCCAATAACCGCAAACAATATTTTAGGCAAGTAAACTATCAGCTTTAATAGTAATGCCTCTGCGCTTCCCATATCCTCTCCTAATTTTTTTGCAATAAAAAACCCCGATTAAGGGGTTTATAGCTATGCACTTCATTTACTGCGATTAATAACTTAAAGCGCCAGTGCTTGAGACCACATAGCATCTAGCTGCTCGTTAGTTAACCCGAGTAGTGCGCTCATGTAAGAGACACTCGTGCTTGTACGCACAAAAGCTGTCGCTTCGGTGTACTCAATTTCAATACGAGCTTTTAATGCTGCGTCTTTAATATTTGATATCGCTGTTTCGATAACAGTAAGCAAGTCGTTCTCCATCAGAATGAGTTTGAACTGTCTACGAGTTAGCGCTCGTAAGTAACCATCGCTATTAAAAGATAATCCTAGCAACGCTTTTTGTTCACGTCCCCAGGCTCGACACTCTTCAACATAGTTTGCATAAATACTAAATGATTCTGATGACGAGCTGCGTATCTCTTTAAGCTCGTCAGTGATACTGTATTTCTCTGCAATCATGTCGCGAACGCGTTGGTCTATTAGCCAGACGTGGCTTGAGTGCTCGCTGAGTGATTTACGTAAATCATCAGTCATGACGACTGTTTCTATTGTGTCGATTATTTCGTCGGGCTGATCGGTTGATAGTTGTATATCGTCAGGCAAACTAACATACGTCACCCCATTGATTGTACATAACTCCGTTGATTCCTCTGGAAAATCCAGCTGCTTGGTGATGTTTCTTGTGATAAATTTTTGGTAGCTGACGATATAAGGCATTGTTTGTATGCTCCGCATAAGTTAGTAAGTGTTGAAGCGAATGAGTTTTTGATGCGTGGGCTAAATGGGATATAAAAGAGTCGAGCTTATTGTTTCTAACGGCGCGCCTTGATTTATATAAGCTATATTTTCTGATAAATCGTTTTGAGCGCCAGGTTCGGTAGCCGCAAAAATTAACGCCTCGTTTTGTGTTAGCGATAGTCGAACGTGAAAGAGTTAGTTTTAGCTCTTCATTCACAAATCTCGTTATCTTTTCGCGATAGTCCAGCGCTTCAGCGCGGGTTAATCCAAATAATAAAAAGTCATCGACATACCGGCAATATCCGGCGCGGGGTTTCAACTTTCTTGTAATGTAGTGATCAACCGAATTCATATAAATCAAGGCGTACATTTGCGATAACAGGTTGCCGATTGGTATCCCTGTCGGTTCTGGGTAGTCGGCAAACATCATCATGAGATCAACCAATTTTTTATCTTTAACTTTTTTCTCTAATAATATTTTGAGTATTGGCCGGTCGATACTGTAAAAGAACTTTTTGATATCTAATTGCAAGGTGTAGCTATCCGGTCCCGCTCTTGTTAGTGCTTTTTGTGCATAATCGGCAGCAGCGTGTGTACCCAGTCCGACACGGCAAGCGAACGATTGGTCTATAAATGTCTTTTCAAATATCGGCATCATTTTGTTATATATCGCATATTGAACGACGCAGTCTCTAAATGCGGGTGCGTAAATGTCCCTTATTTTGGGCTCATAAACGACAAACTTAAAATAGGGTCGGGGCTTATATGTGCCCATCTCTAACTCATCTTGTAATGTTTTTAATTCATAACCTAGTTTTCTCTCAAACTGAAAGCATGCGCGTTTGCCGCCCTTACTTTTCTTAGCACATAAAAATGCTTCCCATAAGGACTCCTCTGATATGATATCTTCGTATAAATTCCCAACTCTTTTCATAACATCCTTAAAAAAGAAACGCGCTTGACTTTCGATGGTCTACTAGAAAAGCGCGCCTAGTCCGATTTCGCTTAAAGCAGGAAAATGTCTCCCTTGGCACCAGACAATATATCATTGCTTAAGGTGATGCCGAGTCCGCCCGGCAGCCAACGTTGTTGTTGCTGTTAGACCGAGAGTTGTTGCAGTTGACAAACCAGACGCCCGCGTTCGAGCTGTTGTTCCAGTTGCCGCCCAGAATCGGGCACATTTTAAGACATCTCCCTTTAGGGTTACGCTTTGGTTGATTTTATCCAGCCGCCGATGATTTTACCGATCTCATCGATGTTTACGGATATAGAGAGATATCTTTTAGCATTTAGATTTTGTACTGATATCTTCTCAGTTTTTGGATGACCAAAGTATGACAGCTCGAAAGCTAGCCTGACCTGCATCCTTAGCTGCTCATGCTTGATGTCTAGATTTATAAGGGTAGTTTTCTTGTGATAGCGCTTTTGTGCTTCGACAATGTAATCGTACATCTCATATGCGGTTGTCCTTATCCTTAATGCCAAGCCATGCTTTTCATGGCCTGGGAAATGATTGAGATAGACGTTTAACAACTTCATGGTTTGTATAAACTTTCTATCTAGATTTGATTCGCTGTCTACGGCCAAACTAATACCCTCGCTATCGCTCAGTTATGCAAAATACAAGGCCGCCCGGCAGCCAACGTAGCTGCTGCTGTGAGACCGAGAGTTGTTGCAGTTGACAAACCAGACGCCCGCGCGCGAGCTGTAGTACCAGTAGCCGCCCAGAATCGGGCACATGTCTTCTACTCTGTTATCATAAAATCGGTCGTTGCCGAAATCATTGGTGCCACCTGCGCTGCCAAGCAATGGGATGCCTGCGCATGACGCAAGCCAAGCCGCACCGGTGAATTCACTAGAAAATACTTGCTTGGTGGTCGATCCGACATAAAAACTTCGCTGTTCGCCTGTCAATTCGCCATAGCTTACGCCCAACGACTCATAGTTTTTAACCATGCTAGGCATGCCCCACGCATCATCGTCGAGGGTTTTACCGCTGGTTAATGCAGCGGCTTTAGCAGATGGCTTTAAAACGTAGAAATCACCATCGGTTTGGGTTAAGCCTAAGCATATTTCATACATGTTGCCGTTTAAGTCAGCGACCCCGCTTGACTGTCCATTATGTGTGGTTTTGGCGAATGGCTGGGCTGAACCGGTCTTACCTGCGTTTGAGTAACCGGTCGCATCATATAATACACTGGTGTCGTTAACATCACGCAAAGCATTGTTATTGCAGCCTTTTGGAAAGTTGTTGACGCCCGCCGCATCATACCAAGCGCACGCAGCTGAGCTAGTTGCTGCTTGTGCATGAGCCATACTTAGTAGTGAGAGTGCGCGTTGAATAAACACGGTTGTCGGGAAAAAATCAGCACCACGGGTTTTTGCCGAGTCAATAGCACTTGCATAGTTATTCCCTGGCGATCCCGTCAAACCGCTGAATGGGTTGTTAGCACCGCTTGATGAAAGTGGATTGCCATTCTTGATTGACGATGCGGTGCCGTTGTTATTACTGCACTGATATTTGTCTACAAAAAAACCGTCTTTTAGTTTACCGTCGTCATAAAAGGCACGGTGTACAGCATAGCCTGCAGCGTTTGCGGCGGCAACATCTACAAAGTCGTTCATTGACTTTACGTCGCACGCATTAGGACCATAGTCAGCAAATCGTGGACTGTCTGCATGGCCCCAGCGGTAGTAAAACATCGGCACATAGCACATCACTGAGCCATCACTGTATTGATAATTACCCCAGTTTTGGTGGCCTTTTATAGCCGTGCCTTGCATTTGCGACATGCCGGGTGGTAGATCGTTAGTAACCCCGACGCCAAAGCTGATTGCGCCAGGCTCTCCAATGTCATTGAATGCAGGTGTAACTGTGTCAGTAAATAGTTTTTGTGATACTGCTTGAGTAGTTGATTGCCCGAAAGTATTTGCTAGTTGTACAGCGGGACCTACCTCTCCTTTGTCGCCTCGTGGCAAAGTTAAAGCAATAGCGCGGTTTTCGGGTGTACCGGTCAACGCAACACTGGCTGTAGAACCTGCTGCGCCTGTAATAACGGTTACGCCTGTAATAGTTCCTGATGCGCCTTTGTCGCCGCGAGGGATACCTAGCGCTATTGTGCGGTTGCCTGGTGTGCCGCCCATAGTTGCAGTAGAAGCGGTGCCGGGGCTGAGCGTGCTTGCTGCAATACTGCTGATCACTGCCGCAGTGCCCGTATCGCCCTTGTATGCTTTCGACGCCAGTGCGTCACTTATCGCTTGGGTAACTGTCTTTGTCTGTATACCATTTACAGTGACTGAGCCTGACTGTTGACTATAAACAAGCTCTAAGCCGTGAAAATAATCCAAATAGTATGCAAGTGGCTGGGTAGGGGCCGCAAGGCGTCTGGTAACCATTTCGTTTGCTGGTAGATGAGCAAAGTCATCAATCGTTTTTAAATCTAAAGATCCGTCAGTTAAATCTTGCAGCGTAATTGGCATTTCCACATTACTCTCCTTTTTAAGTGTCTAAGCGCACGTTGTTTTTAATAAAGTCGCGGTCGTTTTGGTAGTATTTGTCGGTGTAATTTACGCAAGTTAAGCGATGAGTGAATGGGTTATCGCCAGGCTCTTTTGCTGTGACTAGGTAGCTGTCTTTGTTAGAGTTGAGCGCATCGCCGGGCACAAATTGATAGGTTGATCTTACTGCGTCTGAATTTGATAGACTCAGCGACTGGGAGGGGGGCCTAAATAACACAACTTCCGTGTCTTTATTGCCGCTATTTTGATAACAAATTATACGCTCGACGGTGGCGGCTTCAGTTTGTATAAATATTGTGCCATTGCCGCTGGTGCCAAAATCCACGGGGTCACTTAGTGTTAGTAAGGTTTCGTTATTACTATCTAAATGCATAGACATAACAACGCCTTGCTGGGTATCGGCGCGGGTTTGGTTAGCTACACTAATGCGGTTGGTTGGTATCACGATAGCGGATTCATCTGCACCAGTGAAAGCGCAAGTGCTATAGCTCAGCATGTCTTTGTGATAAGCGCGCATCATTTGCATGTGTGCTTGGACATTATTTCGCACGCCCACAAGCTCTATTTTTTGCGGATTAACACCGCCAGCGCTGGGGTACGACAATGTTACTTTTGCATCGTCCTTTGGATCTGTATATGTGACCTCAACACCATCATATTCAGCTCGCGCGCCAAACGACTCAGCATATTCAAAGCTGTCAGGCGTGATGTTGTGACTGTTAAAAGTGACAACAGAGCTTGGCTCTGCGCGCTCAAAGTGCAGATGTATTTTATTGTTAATACGATAAGCGGTAAAAAACCCAGCGCTTGCGACAGTCTGTATCATCTCTTCGGTCGATATATCGACGTTATCAAATGTGCCGCAAAACTTCGCGCATAGATCAGTGCCAAAATAAGCGATTTGAGCATCAACTTCGTCGGTTATTTGCGTCATGTTTAAATCAGCGCTGGTTAATCCGCCTGTTGTTTCGCCAGTTGCGATGTGGTAGATAATATCGTCGATTCGGTTTGATGGGCGTAGAATTTGGTTCTCTAGTTTTTCGGTAGGTATTCCTGGTGCAAAATAATAAGCGGCACCGCGCTTGTTTTGGCTCGCACTAGGCAAAAATGGGAAATCCGGTAGCTGCGGTACACTAACTTCTTGGTTTGTATTTTCTACTGGGTAGCATGTAGTCTCAAACAGTCCTTCATACGTTTTCAGTAAAATAACACCTTGATTCGCTCCTTTAAAATCTACCGACTCTGTTAAGAGTAAATTATTTCTGCTGTCGCCAGATTTACCCAAAACATAACCTTGCCATACGCTTAAGTCTTTGATGCGTCGCTGCGCTAACAATGTCAGCTTACGCTCTTTTAAAGACGTGGCACCTCCGGTTGCTTTTGTTTTGGTTTTAACTAAGGTGGCATTGACGTTGTGCGCAAAGGGGCTATTTTGTGCTTTTATAGCGCTATACAAATCAACAAACTTTACTTCATCTGCAACATATTGTTTGCCAAGTTTTTGTCGCCGACTATCGCGCCTCACTCGTATTCTGCTGCCTCCTGGATTTTTAAATAAACCGATAGTTTGAGTTAGTGCAGCAGTTTGGCGGGCTTCTTCTGAGCTTGTAAAAGTATAAGCGGTGCCTTGGGCGTTTAGCTTAGCGGTTCTGCCAGAAATAAAAAAACGATAATCAAACTTAGCTACGTTAGCACCAGGATAGGGCTGTGAGTTGCTATCCAACCCTTGTACTTCGACAATAAGCGCGATATCAAAAGCGGCAAATTTGTCGCCATCAAGATGCGTTGTATATATACCTTGCGGGGCGACAAAATTAATAATCGCGATATCAAGATCGTTTTCTGTGATGTAGTGCCAACCCTGCCATAATGGGCGACTTTCTGTGCTGAGCACAGCGCTTGCATTATTCGTCTGAGTATCATTCGCGGATAACGTTGCCCACGCCGTGTTGACGAGTTCAGGGCTATTTAAAGTGAGCTGAGTGCTTGATGAAGATGTGATCGTATAAAATCCAGATAAGTTATACACCATGCTACTTGGTGAGTATATTGAGTCTGCATCTTCTACTTGTAGGGTTTCTCCGACTGTAAAAATAGAGGTATCAAACCCTGTGCCGCTGGTAATTTTCACAATATTTGGCGGCTCAAATACGACATTATTATTGCAAATCAAATAGTTCTCGGGTACTGCTAGAACTTGTCCGTTTACCGATGAGTAGCGGCGCGTTAAGTAACTATCATATTGCTGCTCAGCGGCCGTGAGCGAGTTACCAAACTCTAGTGTCGGCAATTGAGTGTGCGCGTTAACACCAGGGTTATAAGTCCTGACGTTAGCGCCTCCTATCAATCCGATTGCAGTAGTCTCATCTTTTGCAGCAGTAATATCGTAATAACCTTCTCCGATGCACATATCGCTATATTCTATTTGCTCATGATTAATGTACACGCTATAAGTTTGTGCAGTGAGGTCTGGCACTGCCCAAACGTCGCCAAATATCGCTGGCACACGACCACCGAGCCGTGGCCGGTTAGTACGTTGCGATAGTGCGTTATTAGGACTCGGCGGCGCGGATGGTGAACCTGCACCCGGCACTGTTGGCATCGGCATTAAAAAAGCTACTGCGACTGAAACGACAATGCTAATAGCAATATAAACAGCGGTTATAGGGTCGCCTGGGTAGGTGACAATGTAGATTGTACCGCCCTGTGCATTTAACGCTGCAATATCCTCAGAATTAATTGGGGTGACATCGTTATAAGTATCCCAGGTGTTTTGATACCAATTAGTGTTTTTTGGTGGACCATTCGGGTATACGTCGCTGACCATATCAAACAAATCTGAGCCTAGGCGCGTGTGGGTTGGGATGTCTGTTTGCACATAGTCGAGCGGGTCATCGACGATAATTAATTTAATATTAGATTGCATAGTATTTTATGTATCCGTGTCTAATTTCTGCGATATGCGGTGCCATACTTTGCACGCCCGACTCAGTGATGTGGATTATTTTGTTTTTATGGTAGATGCCAGCATGCATCGCGTCGCCATGCATTATTGCCAGGCAAGGTGCGTTTGGCAGGATTAAGCGTTCGAAGCGTTTTAACTTTGCGATGTCTATTTTTCGATGAGCACGACCAGTTAATAAGCCGCTGACATAAACGGACATATCATCACCCGTCAAGTCGTGATAAATATCTACAGCAAAGTGTAGGCAGTTATAATCAGTATCGTGATAGTGTTTATCGTCGTATTTCGACAAGTCTAAAATCATAGCAAGCCGCGCAATGATGGGAAGTCTTTTAGCGTATAAACAATCCCCGTCGCCAGCTTGTTAAGGTCGCGGGCCTTACAGACAAATACCGCGCCGCGCTTTTGTGGTTGATTGTCTGTGATTTCAAGATCTAAAACGCTCATGCTTGGCTTGGTCAAGTCGTCAGATAAATACACACGGTAGTTGACCGTTGGTCGTATATTTGGGTATTGCCCATTTCGTAAGCGGTCAATCTCTTTCGGCATAACCTCGCCGACATCACCAATGCCGATAGTAAATCCTTGCTCTAAGTCGCTTGCTGATCTAGATGCGCGAATATCAATCGGCAAGTATTCATAATCAAGCCAATACCCCACCTCATTTTTTGCGCGAATGCCTTGCATGGCATTGCGTGTAAATCGATAATTTTTAGTAAATGAAGGGTGTTTGATTTCTATACATTCAATTCGTACTTGGCCCCGCGTTCCTTTTAGCCAGTAATTAATTTCATCGGCCGTGGTCATATCGCCTCCTTTATTATGGCAGCTGGAAGTTAGCCAGATTTTCGAGTAATTTAAACCAGATACTGGGTTTGCCGCCGGTCATGTCGTAAGCCTGTATGTTTCGAGAGTCTGCCGTTGAATCAACGGGCATTGGTAAAGCTTCCAGTGTGAGCTGCGCTGTAAAAGTCTGATCGCCATTGGTGGTTACTGGGATGCCGTCATCATCTAGGCATTGGCATTGATACCAACGGTGCTCAGTGTCATCTAATAGTAGGTACGCCAAGAACGGTTTTGCTTCGTACTTGCGTAAAAAAGCGGTTAAGTACTGCCACATGAGCGGTGTGCATTTATAAGTTGCGTTGAGTCGGTGCGGAGTGCCAATGCGATCCAAGCGCTGTCGTGATCGGCCTGATTTAGTATTGGTGCTGACAGTATTGCGACCCAACGTAAACCCGTAACCCTCGCGGAACGGCTTTAGCATGAACCTAGGCAAATCAGTCATAATTAAAGATCCCTCTGCATGTGATAGTTTTGTTTTAGCGATTTATTGAAGGGTGACGATGGCGTGCTTACTTGCTGCGACATGGCTTGCGGCAAGCGTTGACTCAAACGCTTGTCAATACGCATGTCTATATCACCGTCGCTATTTACATTGGTGGTAACATCAACAGCAGCGTTATTAGTGACGTTAACAGTTACCTTGCTTGCGGTGGTTTTATTGTCTTTGTTATTTAAAAAATCGCTGAGCTTGCGGTTATCGTCAGGCTTAACAACGCGCTCACCTTCGTCAAGAAAGTAAGTGCCTTCTTTTGGAATATAATCAGCGCCATCATGTGCTTGGCCTTGGACCGGATTACGAACTGCTTGAATGTTGCCAATGATGCCCGCCACGTTGGTTGCGACAGTGACCATCGCACCTAAGTTTGCCGGAAACGGCAGCGAGGCGGCAGCCGATGACAGTGCAGTCTGGATGTTCATGATAGACCTGGCGATAGCGATGCCTTTTTCTACAGCGAACATCACTTTAAAGGCGGCTGACTGTTCACCCATCGTGGCTTTTGCAATAGACGATAAGCTGCCAGCGATATCTTGAGCGTTGCCGATTGCGAGCTGATTTGATGCGGTTTCATATTCTGTTTTGGCAGCAAGCTTGGCTTGCTGGGCCTCTGCTTCAACGATCACTTCAGCATCGAGTGCCGCCTTTGTCGTCTCTAAGCGTTTTTTATATTTTTGCTCAAGTGCATAGTTTTCGCTATAACCGCCCATGTCCGCTTGTTGCGCATTAAATCCATCGCGGGCGTTGGATTGTAAGTTATTGGTGTCTTGTGTTTGAGCACCGGCCAGTGCATTGCGTAGCCCCGACTTTTGGCGTGGGTTAATATCAGTGCGGCGGTCAAGCTCAGTGCGCTGATTCTTATAGGACTGACGTAATATATCAAGCTGGGTTTTGCCGATATTGGCCAGTTGCTGCAACTCCCGCTCATGGGCAAAACGTAGTTCGGCAAGGGCAGATTGCTCAGCCATATTTAACGATTTTATCTTTGCGGTGCGTAGCGCTTTGTCCATGTTGATGGTTGATGATATTTCGCGGCGCTCAAGCGCATACTGATTGGTGATGCGCTCAGATTCAGTTTGGTCGATTTGGTTTGCAAACTGCATTTTCTGATCATGATTGAGGGTTAACTGCGCCGACTTAATATTTGCCCGGTCTATCGCGTCAGCAATAAAAGTGTCACGCTCATCATCACTAAACTCGCTTGCGCTAATCTTCAGAATGTCATTTTTTAGTTTGGTTTCGATTTGGGTGGCTTCGTCTGCATAATCTCTGCGGATGGCGGCGCGTTGGTGTGATTGTTGCTCTAGTAAACGCGTTTGTTCTGCCATATGCTGCTTAATTATTTGGTCAGCTTGCCCGGTTGATTGGGTATAAGTGTTGCTTTCGGTGCCGGACGCGCCGCCTTTGATGGATTTTGAGGCAGGCATCTGATGTAATATGCTAAATTTAACCCCATCCGCAAAGTTAACATCTGATACATAGCCACCGCCTTTTTCGTCATACCATGTTTTTACGTCTGTTACTGCGACTTTGGTAGTGATTTTTGTGCCCATTGGGGTCGCATAGTCAGTGCCTAAATGATATTTTGATGCGCCAGGTATGCCAGTGTTTCGTGGACCAAAGCCGCTGGTTTTCTCGTAGTTAGTGACAGCCTTGCCATCCGCTTGAAACCGCGAAAGATGTTCTGGCCGTACTTCTTTACCGTACAAATCAGAACCGCGTGCATATCTAAAATCGACATGCGCTTTGCCAACGCCTGAATCGCCCGTGATAGCGACAAGCCGAGCTTGTGCTTCTATTGCCTTGCCAGATGCTTTTGCGGCTGATTCGGCGGCGGCGGCATTGTTTTTTTGCTGGGTGCCGGTAAGCCCTAGCGTATTGTTTAGCGTGTCTTGTGCTGAATTTAACTTGACCACCTCCGCTACGGTGCCTGAATAAACACCCGTTCCCAGGCTATCGATGAACGCCATTTTATCTGCGTAGTTATCTAGCGACGCTATGATATCTTCTTCAGCTATTTTTGCCACTTCATCCGCTGTTGTAAAGTTTTTAGCAAGCTTCAACGTCATGACAACTGCGTTATCATTTAAGTTTATACCTTGCATCAAGGTCGATATCGTAGCAGCGACGCCGCCAATCGTACTTCCCACTGCGTCAAACACAGCCGTCACACCTATCCCTACTTTTGCCAATCCTTTTAGCCCTGATGCTAAATCTTCCCCAGCGGCACGCGCCAGGTTTGAGGCGTTTGCATCGTCAACTAGCGCACCAGAAAGGTCGGATAATACCGGTAATATGCCCTTCGTTAATTGTATTTTAGCGCCATCATAAGATAGCGCCATCAAGTCATTTGCGGCTCTTAGCTCTTGAGTGGCGCGAATGGTTTCTTCATCCATGACCGCCCCAGCGTTTTCGGCAGCGCTTGCCCACACATCAAAACCTTTCCCTGCATCGTGTAACAAAGGGATAAGCAGGGATGCATCTGAAGCGATGCCTTCCATATAGAACATCAGCTCAGACTGACTTAAATTAGCTTCTTGCAGACCGTTATAGTAAAGCTGAAGCGCGTCGGGACCGGATAGTTCGCGGAATTGTTCGGCAGTGTAGCCAACTTGGGGTGCGATGTTTTCAAAAAAGTCGGCCATTGCACCGCCGCCACTACTTAAAAAGTCGCCGATTTTATCTTGAGTGTCTTTGTATATATCGCCTAGGGTGTCTTGCTCAACGCCCACCGCTTTGGCTGCGATAGCGAGCTTTTGCATGGACTCAACGCCCGTATTGGATATCCGCGCAAGCTTAACTATTTCAGTGCCAAGCTCTATTTGCTCTTTAATCAAAACCCCGACAGCTACTGTTCCAGCTGCGGCCATTCCCGCTAAAGCTGCGGCACCAACTTTGCCTAACTTGACGGCGTCAGCCCGCATTGCTCCAAACATAGTGGTAGTGCTGTCTTGCGTATCACGCATTTCGCGGCGGTACTGTGCGGTGTTCGCAAACAGTAAGATATCAAGCCGTTGTAATACTTTTGCCATGCCGCACTCCGAATTTTGGGCAATAAAAAACCCCATCGGATGACGGGGCTTTATACTGCTAAGGCGCTTATTTATTAATGTCGTGCTACTGCTTTAGTTAAGCCTTAATTTTGTATTGTTAAGCGGGTTATTAGGCTTAAATTCAAACTGTAACATATCTCCTCTAGCTGACTTGGTCGCTATCTTAATGCTTTGGGCGTTCTCAATTTTCTTAATAAAGCCGCGTGAGCTTGAAACCGCATATGCTGATTTATTGGGACTGCGTGCCTCAAGCGGCTCTTGCACCTTGCCGTCTATGTTTAGCAGAACGCTGCAATATTTATAACAGGGGCTGGCGTAATCGTTATACAAAAGTATGTTTACTCGTGGTTGAAACTTAAGCGGGTCTTTTTTATCAACAGATATAACAATAGCCGCCTGGGATTTTTCTCCGGTTGCTAATACTTCCCCTGAATCAGAATCCAAATAAGCTTGTATTCTGGTGGGTGCAAAGTCGCTTGTCTGTTCTTCATAGGCCCAGTCATTGGCCATTGCGGTGCAAGGTAATAATATGGCTGCTAGTAAGAGTCGCTTCATAGTCTTCCCTAGTAATGCAAACAAAGAACAACTATAACGCACACTTAGTGTTTCAGCAACATAACAGCAATTATTTAGTTTTTACGCGGCTTTGCAACGTAGAAACAAGGTTTTGGACATAAGCCTCACTACGAGCGGTAGCGTTTCTTTTATCAATAACAGCTTTTTGTTTAGCTGTCATTGGCGTTCGGTCAAATAGTATAAAGTCGGATAGCGTGGATTCCTTGCCCCCAGAATTTGATAGCGCGATCATTGCCGCTTGCACATCTTGACGATAAGCGCCAATTGGACTTACTCGGTCAAATGCTTGCCACTCTCTTAATTCATCAATAGTCATCATCTCGTTGATTTCAGCCACGGTTTTACCAAGATGGCCAGCCAGTTTGAATTTAAAAAATCTATCTGGCTGGCTTAAGAGTTTTTTAGGTCACCATCTTCGTTTTCGTCAGCACCTTCATCGCCATCATCACGGTTGATAAATCGGTTGATAATATTAAATTCATTAATAACACTGAGTGTTAGCACTGGTGGCAATGATTTTACCTCCTCAATATCTGCCAGGGTAAACATGGGCTCACCATCTTCAGTGGCGATAGCATAAATAAAGGCTTGAGCGTTACCGTTACCACCAGCTTTGGTAACTTCTTTCATATCTTCAAAATACTGGTCACGTTCGCCTAATGTCATTCGTTTGACAAAAACATCACCGTTAAGCTCTGGAATAGGTAGGCGTTCAGGCTTGAGCATAGCTGATGACGTTATCGCAGAAAGTAGCGTCATCTTAGTTAGTGCGCTCGACTTGGATGCGGTCGGCTTACGTGTTGCTGGTTTGCGGGTTTTTGGTGTGGCCATAATGATAATCTCGAATAAAATTAGAAATAGAGAAGCCCACGTTTAAGTGGGCTAAGTAAGCGGTGACCGGCTTGGATTAAGGTGCTGACGTAATAGACTCGACGTTGCTGCCTATAACGATTGAGCCTTTTGCACGTAATTTTTTCTTGATGTCAGGAACAAGGGTAAATTCTGAAATCTGACCCTGGAACTTAAAGCCGTCAACGGCGATATCATCGAAATGAATCTCACAGTGGACCACTTCATTGGAGTCAAAAGCGTCTTTAATCGCAATATGTTGGGGGTCGGTTGGTTTATAGGCCAGCTCGAATGCGGGGTCATTGACTTCAATGAAGTTAACGACAGCTTGCTGCTTGTTGCGAGCGTCCGTAGTTGTGATTTCATCGAGGGTTTTTTTCATTTCCGGTAAGTCAATGTTGGTCAGCAGCGGTACTTTGGTAAAAGAGGTGCCGCTATCAGTGCTGATTTTT
>Ga0209414_1000274_pt1 | contig 24291 bp, 24 predicted proteins | sample LakVidmifraction_4_FD_181154 | JGI IMG/M metagenome (GOLD analysis project Ga0209414, IMG submission 181154) | Hypersaline microbial communities from Lake Vida, Antarctica - Brine Hole Two &gt;0.2 micron (SPAdes) (version 2) | ecosystem: Environmental > Aquatic > Non-marine Saline and Alkaline >...
AAATTAGCTTTTTGCATGTACTACACTGAACCTAACCATTCAGTTCTACTTAATAATACACGACAGAGCAACAGTCTAGTGCGTCAACTGAAGGTGTCATAACTAATCTATCGTAGCTTATATTTTAAAAAAACTTAGTCTGGTCAACTTAGGCTTCTAACTACAAGCCACTACCTTTTAAGGTAGTTGGCAGTTGACTATATTTGTTCCATTGCCTCTTGCCATGTGTCTCTTAATTCTTCCGCAAGACCAATGACTTCATCTAAAATCTCTTCATCTTTATCTATATTTGCTTCTACTGTTCTTCTAAGCATATAGTCATAAAGTAAATCTAAATTCTCACTAATATCAATAGTCATATCTAAAGTAGATCTTAATTCATTTATGATGGCTTGAGCCCTTTGAAGGCTGTTATTAACCTTAGAATAGCTATCCTTTCCACCACTCATAAATAGCTTACCTTGTTTTAAAAATCTTACCATACCCTCATATAACATTAATGTTAATTGTTCTGGTCGAGCAGCCATAACTTTTTGTTCTAAATACTTATTTTTCTTTGATGTGGTTTCATTTTTTACTGCATGTAAATTTACTTTATTTGTTTTTTTTGACTTTACCGCATTTTTGGGTTTCTTATAGTTATATGGGTTTAACATCGCCATAATAGACCACCTTTCTATTTTTTTCTATCAAATCTATAGCCGCTATTACTTTGTAGCGTATTATACTTTTTAACTTTAGAATTATTATTTTTAACTTTACCTTTTTCATTTTTTATTGTATTAATAGTACCCTTTGTCTTATTCATTAAAATGTCTAGGTTTTTAATGTTTTCTTGATCTAATTGATTAATTCTTTGCATCAATTCTAAATTTTTTTTAGAATTTTCCTTTAAATCATACTTTTGGATTAATTGATTCTTTTCTTCTAAAGCTTTCTGTATAGCATCTACATCTTCTTCATTTATTAAACTTTTAACCAACTTATTGACCTTTAATATTTCTTCTAATATTTTACTCATAGTTTAAACCATATTGCTTTCCATCCAGCTAGATTGGCTTTGCATTTCTGTCATCGCTTTTTCCATTTGAGCAAACATTTGGTAATAGTAATCTTCTTTGTCGCTTAAATACTCAATTAAATCATCAATACGATCATCATATTGTTTTATTTCATTGTTGAGTGTATTGTTAAATTCTGTTACATCTCCTATGATCCCGGCTTTCTCAAGTAGTACACCTTTTTTCCCACTATCATTTCTTATAGTTCTTATGTTATCTTGTAATACATCATATATTCTATTAGCAATACCAGATTGAGCAGTTCTTTGTGATCTATTAGCACCATCTGAATATTCTATTTCACTAGATCTAGTAAATAAATCAACAACTTTCCCATAATTATTGTTAATACTTTCTTTTAATTCATCTTCGTTAATAATTAGTTTTCCATTTTCCTTATAATTAGAACTCGTCTCAATACCAATATCTCTTAAACTAATATCTAATCCTTCGATAGGTTCATATATTAATGTACGCATTCTACTAGTGATACTTTGTAATTCATTTGAAGAGCCTACTAAGCCACTTTTGGCCTTTTCTTCCCACAATTCTATATCGTCCTCTGTCATTGATTCTTTTTCTTCATCACTTAGAGGCTTATAATCATAATATTTCTTCTCATCTAATTTTCCATTAATCGTTTCAATGATTTCATTATATTTATCAACAAAACCTGTGATTTTTTCAACTAAGCCATCTGTATCAGGGGATAATTTCACCTCAATTGGATTTACAATACCTTCTTGCTTCAATGAATAGTTAGCATAATCAATAGTAAAATCATTGCTACTTCTTGTAGTTGAAACACCATCAATTGAAAACGAAGCATCTTCTGCAGCAACAGAAGGACCTCCATCTACACCAATATTCAATTTTCCAAATAAGAAACCATCTGTATCAGTAAAATTGATTTTATTTACCTCTCCCGTTTCATTCGATTGAATATTAATTTTTCCTGATAATTCTGAATAACTCATGGTTACACCAGCGTCTGATTCATTTACTTTGTCAATCATTTCTCTTAATGTATCATCTGAAGTAATCCCAAAATCACTTACACCATTAATATCAAAATTAATAGCTGTACCTGCAGCAATTCCAAAAGCATCTGCTAGTGTTGAACTACTTTTTATATAATCACTATCGCCACTTGTAAAACCTAAATTACTTAATATATTATCATCAGATGTAATTAAAGTTGTTTGATGTCCAGGAGCAGCAGTTATTTCTAATTGATTATCTGCGTTTGTATCAGATACTGTTATTTTACCTGAACCAAAGACATCGGATATTTTTGCATTTATGTCGTCAATCAATGCCTGTTGATCCCCATAGCCACCATCTAAGGTAATGCTCTTAGACACACCATCAAAATTAACAACAAATGTATCATTGTTATCTGTTCCAATGGAATTATTCACAGTAGCAATATCAACGACTGATGTTCCCACTATATTTGTTTTTAATTTACTAGTACCTTCATATAGATCTTTAGTAGCTAATCGATCAATTGAATCAATTGTATGACTTAGTTTAGAAACATTTGCATTGCCCGTTACAGTTACTGCATCAGATTCAACGCCTCCACTCATAATACTAGAAGTGAAATCAGCAAACATTGTTGGACTTCTAAAATTTGTTTGTGGAGAAAGAATATCGAAATTATTATTCTTATATTCTGTCAACATTTTTGAAATATCTCTATATGATTCTTGTTCCCATTCAACAAGTTGTTTTTCTTCTTCGACTTTAACTTTTTTAGCGCTTTCTGCTTTCATTAAATCTTTAATCATATTTTCAGTGTCTATACCTGAAGCAAGACCGGTAATTCTTGAATAATCTGACATTACCTCACCCCCTAATTAATTCTTTTAAGATTAAACTTCTTCATCAACAAATAAACCTGCTAATTCCCACATTTTAGCAATCATATCTTGAATTTTTTTTGGCGGAAATTCTCTAATGACTTCATCTGTTTCAGTATCAATCATCGTATACATTATTGTTTTTGTCGTTTCATGTACACTTCGATCAATTCTTCTGTAATGCTGCTTTAATGCGGTGTTTGCTTGATTAACAGATTTATCCATCATTTCATCAGTCATGATTTGTTGAACGTCTTTTTCAACATCTATTTTATTTTGCTTTTCAATTGGCTTTTCATTTCTATATTTTTTTACTGACTGATTTTTAGCAGCTTCTACTTTTCGTACACCTTGGGAACTATCTACTTGACTTAAATTATCAATTTTCATAAGTATGCCTCCATCTCCACAGTTTTTCTTATATAGTATATCGGTAAATTAGAATAATTTATTAATGTTTTTGTGTATTAATTTGATCTTTGTAATATAATTTGTAGTATTCTAGGTGATGGGAACTTAGCATTTTATGGTCGTAGTATTAATGCTTACTACTGTGAACATGGTTGTAAAGAAAAGAGTGGTTATTGACAATAGAAAGCAAAACAACTTGACTATAACTTTATTGATAAGAAAAATACACCACGTTCAAAATCATTAACTAAATTAACGACTCTTCACAAACTTTCCTACTATTAATAGAAAGGAAACTATTACTAGGAGATCATCAAGTTACTAAATAAGCCGGTTGGATCAATTTATTTATATTTTGATAATGGTTCATTAGTGATTCAAAATAATATCAATAAAAACTCAGTATACTTATTTCCCAGAATTCATCTTTATACCCAAAGTTTTTTCAAAAGAAGAAAATATTATTTTGAAAAATCACTTGAAAGATACTTTTGATGTTGATTTTAAACTCAAATGGACCCCAAATGGTTCCCACTGTCAGCTTGTCATGAATAAAAGAAATTACATTAAAAAGTTTATTGATTTAATTAGACCTTATGCTTAAATATTAAATGTATGCAGTATAAAGTCAATTTAAAAGAAAGATTGAGTAATGAAAAAAATCGCCAAAAGAAACTTAAAGAGAAACCCATAGTGATTGGTGATCTCTTAGTAAAGCCTAATACGTATTCAAAAGCTGATGAAACATTAATTGTTAAACTGCTTAATGAAGGTTTTATTCAAAAACAAATGGCATCCAAATTAAATCGTATCTACTATGGTATCGTTGACAAAATTAGGCGCATGAAAAAAGAAGGGAAATTCCCTTCCTAAAAATTCATTTTTTAATTATCTTAATAACTGTAATACACCTTGAGGTTGTTGGTTTGCTTGCAGAGTTGAACATTTCAGGAAACCTCGTTTCCTAGGAATTTCATAACCTAAAACGGTCGTATATCCTAGTCGTTGAACCTTCTCCATTCTTTCAGAACAGGAGCTTGGCTGCTGATTATCCAATCCTATTAATTTTTAAACATTCATAATATCATTTCTAATACTATTGTAGTTTAATAAGCTTAAGGAAGTCCCAGCAATTCACCCAATAATCATTTAATTCATTTCTAAATTAAACACCCTTGAATAATCTATCTAAGAAGTTGTAAAACGCCTTGGGGTTGATTATTCGCCTGAGCTAACATTGATGTTGCAGCTTGACCTAAGATGTTATTCTTAGTGAATTCCATCATCTCTTTAGCCATATCTACATCTCTAATTCTTGATTCCGCAGCTTGTAAGTTCTCTGAGGAATTATCTAAATTCTTTATCGTATGTTCTAGTCTATTTTGTAAGGCTCCAAAGCTTGAACGGACATCTGATACTTTTGATATAGCATTATCCATCTCTGTTATGGATTCACTTGCGATCTCTTGAGAAGATATTGATATATCCCCTATACCTAAATTAGCACTTGACATATTTTCTAATTTCATTGTTATACTTTGACCACTATTAGCTCCTATTTGAAAAACTAATTTGGATTTAGCATCTCCACTCACCAATCCAGTAAATGAGAGATTAAAATGTGTATCTGTTAAATTTCTATCTACATCATTGACAACTGTATCAGCAGAGTTAACATTTGTGTAGGCTCCTTGTGTATCACCATCTGTTATTGCCCCAGTACCTGCGAAATCTGATGAGTTGTCTAAATAGTTATCTACATCTGCCCCATTATACCAGGTTATAAAATCTGTTAATGAGTTAATGTCTCCAGCACCATTTGATATCTGAGAAGCTCCACCTTCTGCGGAATCTCCTTGAACAGTATTAGCAAAAGCATCATCTAAATCCCCACCTAGCTCTAACTCTTCAATAAATGCATCGATACCTCCTGTAGTTATTTCATGTAATACTTTAACAGAAGAAAATGCGTCTGAGTAATCTTGTAGTGATCCAGTCCATCCACCACCAATTTGAGAGGTGTTGTCAATTGTGCCAAACCCTACGCCACCTTGTGCTGCCATAGCTAAACCTTCTACCATCCATATTTCTCCAGCAGGCATATCGCCATCTGTTGAAAAAGGCATTTCTGTAAATTGCATACCATGCATTACTTCATGTGTAAGTAATCTGTCAACATCAGTAATGACATTATCCGAAGTATCTAATACTTGATCTAAATTTACTCGTAAAGTTAATGAAGCTCCACTATCAGAAGTACCCATAGAAGCAGCCGCTCCAGCTCCCCCTTCATAATATTCAACAGTTAACGACCGTTTTATAGGAGAATCAGGTAAGTCAATACCAAAATTATCTCTCATTGTCGTTAATGCATCATCTATTATAGAAGGTATATCTTGATTTAAAGTGACTATAGCAGCTTGCCTAGATTCTGAAACATTTGAAGTTGATAATAACTTCTGAGTATTGAATTCTGTGTTTTTAGCTATATTGTCTACTTCTCCTATTACGGAAGAAAGTTCTGTTTGGATTTTCCCCCTATCTGAATCTGTTAAAGATCCCGTTGAAGCTTGTACTAATAATTCTCTACCTCTTTGTAGTAATGAATGAGTTTCATTTAAAGCTCCTTCTGCTGTTTGTACTAATGAAATTGCATCTTGTGTATTTCTACTAGCTTGATCCAAACCCCTTATTTGACCTCTCATTTTTTCTGAGATAGAAAGACCTGCGGAATCGTCTCCTGCTTTATTAATTCTTAAACCTGATGATAATTTCTCTACAGATTTAGCTGTTTTTGCATTATTCACAGTTAGCATACGATGAGTATTCATTGCCATTAAGTTATTGTTTATTCTCATAACTCACCCTCCAACTTTAAAATTAATTAATAATTAATAATTTAAAAAGGGAACACAATTAAAATGCCCCCCTCTTAAATAATCTTTCTTCTTTATTATTTATTAATTATCTTAATAACTGAAGAACTCCTTGAGGTTGTTGATTTGCTTGACTCAACATTGATGTAGCAGCTTGACCTAAAATGTTATTCTTAGTGAATTCCATCATCTCTTTAGCCATATCAACGTCTCTAACTCTAGATTCAGCAGCTTGTAAGTTCTCAGATGTAGTATCTAAGTTCTTAATCGTATGCTCTAATCTGTTTTGAGTCGCACCTAATTTAGATCTCTGTGATGAGATATTTTCTAATGCTGTGTTAACAGTTGTAATCGCTTCACTTGCGCCTGCTTGTGTAGAAATATCTACTCCACCAACACTTACATCCATTCCAGTAGTAGCTGCATCTAATTTTAATACAGAAGTTGATCCATCTTTAACACTTACGAAATCAATTGCATCTGAGGAAGTTGCAATTACATCTCCACTACCATCTTTTAATTCTGTAGCTGATACTGTGTAATCTCCAGCCTCTAATGAGTGATCAGCAATTTCTGTAGTAGCTTTTGCTGTAGTACCACTACCACCAATAGTAACTGTGCCTGAGTCTATTTTTTGTTCAAAAGTAACAACATCATCACCAAAGGCTGAACCATCAGCATCTGCACCTGTACCTGTCCAAGTTATACCTGCGTCAGCTGTATTAGCCACAATAGCACCAGCAGAATCTATTAAATCTGTTCCATCAACAGTATATGTCCCATCTGTAGCATCAAGAGTGGTACCCGTGGTTGTTATTGTAGCAGCAATTTCAGATTTAGCTTCTCCTGCTAACCCTAAAGCGTTTGCACGCATATCATCAACTGCTAAAGATACGCTTTGTCCTTCATTAGCACCAATCTGGAATGTACCATCAAATTCTCCTCCAAGTAATGCTTGAGTATTAAATTCTGTTGTTTCACCAATTCGTGAAACTTCTTTTGTTAACTCATCAAATTCATTCTGTAATGCATCTCTATCTACATTCACATTAGTATCTGTAGAAGCCTGTACAGCTAATTCTCTCATACGTTGAGTAATTGAATGCGTTTCATTTAAAGCACCTTCTGCTGTTTGTACTAATGAAATTGCATCTTGAGAGTTTCTTGAAGCTTGATCTAATCCTCTTATCTGACCTCTCATTTTTTCAGAGATAGCTAAACCAGCTGCATCGTCTCCAGCTCTGTTAATTCTTAAACCTGAAGATAATTTCTCTACAGATTTAGCTGTTTTTGCATTATTGATTCCTAACTGTCTGTGCGTGTTCATTGCCATTAAGTTGTTATTAATTCTCATAAGACACCTCCATGTGTCAAAATAAATCTTTGCGACATCCTTGTCGCTTCCATTTTTAATTTTGTTGCTTCTATAATGAACTTATATTTTAGCCGGCACTTCCATATAAGAAACATTCTTGTTAGTATTATCGCCATAAAGTGATTATACTTTAATTATTTTTGAAACTTTTTTTTATTTGTTCTTACTATCCTTATATATTTCTTTCAATTTATTGAAATCTGTCACTTTATTCACCGCTTCTTTATTTTCAATTTGAATCTGATCGTAAATTTCTTTTCGATTAATTTCAATATCCTTTGGTGCTTCTATTCCTAGTTTAACTTTTCCACTATCAGATTTAATGACTTTAATCTGAATATTCTTACCAATCATTATGCTTTCGTCATCTTTTCTTGTAAGGACTAGCAATTTAATTACCTTCTTTTTTAAGTAAGAATTTATATTTTAATTCATAATCCTCTTGCAAAATAATTTGTTTGCCTTTGTTTATATTTCGATTGACTATAATTGGTGCTTGAAGATTCATTGTCGATTGATTAAGTTCTTCATTTAAGACAACTGTAGATAAAATCAATGCATCTTCGGGCTTTGCAATATTCAAAGCTTCAGCTACCGCATCTGGTAATTCAAATTCATAATTTTCAATAAATAAAAAAGGAGATGTTAGCACAAAAGATAAATTTTCATCTTCTATGGATTGAAGCCAATTAAAAGGAAATTCTGGATCATCTAAATTTACAAGTATAAAACTTTGTTTTTCCTCAAATCCATACAGTCCTTGTTCAAATTCAATCACTTCGTCTTTTTCGTATTCTATTTCCCCTAGATAAGGTGTATTAAGCTTCATTATTATCTCCTCCATTAAACTTTCATATCAAAACGATCTTTTACAAGAGTTATCTTTAAACTATACTTTTGTCTTAAGTATATATCTACTTTTCCTCTTTTGAACTCATGGTCTACTGTACCCTTATCACGTTGTCCTAAAACATTTCCGTGTTTTAAATTAAAATTTGCTTCTCCCTTAACCGAGGTAAATTCAGGTCCACTTTTAGGTGTGTGGGTATAACCCCAATCCTACTCAAACTAACCAAAGTCATTTTCATAAGCTTAATTTGCAATCACTGTATCATCACTTACATTTTGTATTTCATCTAACCGATGCCCTTGACTTGCTACTCTTGCAATACCTTGTAGCATTAGTTTTTGAGCTTCTTGAACATTATCTTTGGTAAACCGTTCTGGGGTTTTTAATCCAGCATCTACAAAAGCTTCCCTTTGGTTGTGTTGTTTTATTTTAATTTCAGGTTTTTCTATTTGTAAGTTTTATTTAGGCAACTTTGTTTGTTGATTAAAAGTTACTTTTTGAGTTTGTATACCTATTAAGACCATTGTTGAAGGCATCTGTAGTCTCATAAAATCACCTAAATTCTACTGTCTTGATTTATCTTAAGAAATCTAATAAACTGGGTTGAATCACTCTAGCGCCTGCAGATAAAGATGCTTTATATACATTTTCTGCATTTTTAAGAATCATTATTGTTTCTGCCATATCGACATCTTGTGAATTAGATAATAGTTGCGTGACATTAATACTATCATCACCTATTCTACTTAAAATCATTTCTAAACGATTTGTTTTAGCGCCAATTACTGATCGACTAGCATTTACACTCTCCAACTGAACATCAACTGCTCCTAAAAATTCATCAATTCCATCTGTGTCATCATATTCTAATGCTTCGATAAAATCATCTAACACTTGCATCATTTCAGGCTTTTCTGATTTAATCGGTCTAACTTTTAATGTTGGAGCTGGTCCATTTGGAAAAGAATTCGTCGTTTCAAAGGTAATTGAAGTGCCTGAAGTTCCAGAAAGCGAAATTCCATAATTTGCTGATGAATCAATAGCATTTAACTCATCAAATTTATCCTCAAAGGCTAAATCGATTTTATCTTGCAAATCAGTAACGAAATCACCGACAGTACCTACTGGTGGATTTGGCGGATCATTATAATACGCATCCATATCCATTTGTATTTCTTTTGTTTCACCATAATATTCTATAACTATTTTTTTAATCCCTTCATCTTCTCTAATATCTGCATCTGTCAAATTTAAACTTAAATCTTCAATTTCAGCTTCTTCTATATCTTTACCAGCTATAGTATCAGTATCAGTAAATACAGGATTCGTACCAGGTGTAACATTAATTTCTCCAGACGTTCCAGCTACTGGTATACCATAATCCTTAGATTCAATCACAAGATCTTTATTTGAGTCAAAAGTTACAGTTGCTACTTCTTCTAATTTTGTTCCACCAGGAACAAGTTCCGTTTGAGCAATAATATCTTTAAATTCTTGATTAGTAATATTCTTAGAAGTACCATTTAAACTCGATAAATCAACTGTGAAATCATCTCCATTGACTTGAACATTAAAATTATAGTTGACACTTGAATAATCTATACTTGGATCAAATCCCTTTCCAGCAAATCTTGTCTGTGTTGCTCTACTACCTTCATCAGCTCCGGATGGTAATTGTGTTGCAAAATTTGATGTATCTTCTACTGCTCCAAATAAATCTAATCCATTCGTACTCACTTCCATGGTTTCACCAACCCCAACTTCATAAGTCGTCGTTGGTTTTTCATCTAATTCTTTTTGAGTAATGTTAATATTAAAAGCTCCAACATCATTTAATAATTTCTTATCTGTTTGGAATGAACTAAAAATATGCTTTCCAGCAAATGTTTTATTCGCATTGCCTATAATGTGTTCTTTTAATTGTCTTATTTCTTTTGCTATATTTTCACGCTCTTCACTTGTATTAGTATCATTTGCCCCTTGAACTGCCAATTCTCTCGCGCGTTGTAATGCACTTGAAATATCAGCGATTGCTAATTCTGATGTCTGAGTCCATGACAAAGCATCTTTTGAATTCCTATCGTATTGTTCTAATTCATTTATTTTTGTTTTATACTTTAAAATCTTAGAAATAGCTACTGGATCATCAGATGGTTTAGATACTCTCTTACCCGTTGATAATTGATCTTGTTTTTTCTGCATTGTATTTAAATTTCTATTAACATTTCTAAGTAAAGTATTTACAAGCATATTGTTGGTTACTCGCATTTAAGTCACCTACTTTCTTTATTATTCATAATTGTTTGTTTTTATGCACCTAATCGGTTAACAATTAAATCTAACATTTCGTCAAAGACATTGACCATTCGTGCACTGGCTTGATAGGCCTTTTGAAATTTAATCATATTTGTCATTTCTTCATCTAAAGAAACACCTGAAATAGATTCTCTTTTATTTACGATGGAGTCAAGCATAACCCCTTGATTTTCAGATACTCTATAAGCTTCTTGGGCATCCACACCAAGGTTTGAAATCAATGATTTCAAAAAGTCATCTGGTGACCCCCAATTAAACATTTCTTGGTTATGTCTTGCCTTCGCAATGTTTAAAGCATTTTCGCCATTACCTGGTAAACCTTCTTCTGTTGTAGAAGCTGCAATCTTATTCACATCTTCTAGATCCTTTGCAATGGTTAAATCACTTGCTTTAATTTTATCTACGATATAATAATCATCTTTAATAAGTTTAATCGTCTTACCGCTGTATTCTTCATTATTTGCTAAAATTTTTGACATATTTCCTGTTAAAGCAATTTGTTTTTCTTGCAACGTCGCATTATTTGGTAAATCATCAAGAGCTGATATAACAGATGATGTTACTTTTATTGGTGGGTTGCCTTCTAATCCTTTTGCTAATAAATGATTTTCATACTCTTCAGTTGTCATGTTATTCATGGTAAACATATTGATGCCTGTTGAACCATTAAGACCATAACCGTCTTTATGAATCATATTCATTTGACTGGTTAAGGTGTTTGCGAATTCATTGAGTTTGTCAATATAATAAGGTATCCCTTTATAGTCCCCATCTATATTGTCTCTTGCATTCATTAGGCCTTTGATTCTTCCGGAGCCGGTTTCAAAACTTGCCCCAGAAGCCCATTCAACATCAACTATATCTATAGCATCATCATCGTGTTTCATTGTATCTCTATTTGTTGTCACCAATTCATCGTGTCGATAATGGGATACAATCTCTGTACCATTCAGGAGCACATGAAATCTTTTCTGTTCATCTTCATAGTACTGTATATCTACAAGTTCAGACATTTCATCTAATAAAACATTTCTTTGATCCCGAATATCATTGGCTTTTCCGCCTTCTAATTCGGATTCATAAATAATTTTGTTAAGTTGTGAAATCTGATTTGCATTGTTATTTAAATCCGTTACAGCTGATTTAAACTCAATGTTTAAATCTGCTTGTAGCTCTTTAAATGACGTGGACATACGACTAATTTCCTTTGTTAGGGAAATGGCTCTTTGTCTAACCAAAGTCCTTGCAGTAACGGTTTCCGGGGTTTTATTAAGCTCATGTAGTGCTTCATAAAACTCATCCATTACTGAAGCAATGGATGAATCCGTTGGCTCATTTATAATGGCCTCTATATCTTTTAATACAGCTTCTCTTGCAGACCATTCACCTGCTTTACCATTTTCCCCTCTATATTTAAAATCTAAAAATTCATCTCTTATTTGTTTTACTGCTGTGACGTCTACACCTAAGCCTAATGTGCCTAAACCTCCAGGTAATTGATCGGGTTTGTAGGCTTTCATATCCATACGCTGTCTTGTATACCCAACAGTATTTGCGTTAGCAATATTATGGGATGTCACCTGCAAAGCTCTTTGGTTCGCAGTCAAACCAGAATATGATGTACCGAGTCCTAAAAATGAACTTGCCATGTTGACACCTCCTTAAATTTTAGCATCGAATAAATTTTTTCGTCCTTTTTTAACATTGTCATTGGCTTCTTTACTATAGTTATTACTGCCTAAATCAATATTTGTCATCAAGTCAATATTAAACTGTATGTAGTCTAATTGCTGCTCAACTAAGTCTTTGTTTAAATTGTTTTCGTTTCTAACTTTTTTAATCACATGGTTTAACTTTGACTTTAGGGTCAGTATCTTTTCCTTTGATCTTGGATCAATGTACTCCGATAGTTCTGTAATATTTTCAACACTATCAATATTGTTTTCCTTTAAAATTTCGTTAACAATTCGAATACGAATATTGTCAAGTTTAATTAAACTCATAGCCAAAGCTTTCTCTTTTATTACGATTTTTTCAAGGGACTTAACATCCCCGTCAATAATGGCTTGCTTTTTCTTTATTGAAAAATCTAGAACATCTTGATAGATTTCTTCTTCTTTTTCTAAAGCCATTACCAATTGATCTACAAATTCAGACACATTAATCATTCCTTTCAGAAAAAAATAAATCTAATTTATTTCACTAAATTAGAATTATTTAACATTTTCTTTGCAATTTCATTAGCAGAAGGGTTGTATTGTCCTTTAGCCATTTCTCTTTTCACTGCATCAACTTTTTCCTGTCGAACATCAGGTATTTTTTTTGCAGCAGACATAGCTATTTGAAATTCTCTTGCACCACTTGAAATTTCAAGTTTATCTTCCTTGAAATTAGCCTTATTTGTTTTATTTAATTTTTCTACATTATTTTGATATTTTCTCATCACTTTGTTTACATTCGGATTATTGACAATCTTCATACAAAAACACCTCCACATACTGAATACTTTCTTATATAAAGTATCGACAATATTGAAGGTGTCATTAATTTTTTTTGTAATTTTTTTAAAAGGGATCTCTCACTCTATTTTTTAGAATGCCATGCTTTCTTTTTATTGTTATTCTGATTGTTTTTCTCTTCATCGGCTTTAAAAGCTTTAGAAAAACCCTCCTTTAATTCTTTAGAACAAGCATTACACATACGACCACTTTTAATGGATTTACCGCACCTTTGACAATTCAGATCAGAAGATTCTTCTTTTAATTCTAATTTTTCTTCTCTTAAATACTCAAGGATTTCCTCTCTTGGGACCCCAGTCCCCTCTTCTACTTCCGTTACTGTTGAACCTGGATTATCATATATAAATTCTCTAACAATCTTAAAATGGTCTTCCACATCTAATCGACATTTACTACAAAATTCCTGACCGTTTTCTGAAGAAAACATGCGTCCACAATTTCTGCAATTTTTTAATTCAGCCATAACATCCTCCCTTATTTATCACTATGACCGACATATACGGTAACAGTAATAATATCACATAAATAATTCTCATATAATACCTTAGAACATTCATTAAGTGTTGCCCCTGTCGTAAAAACATCGTCAATTAATAATACTTTATTAAGTTTTAAGTCTTTATTAATTACATTAAATGTATTCTTAACAGTTAACTTTCGTTTCATTGGATTAAGATTTTTCAGTGCCTTGGTCTCTTTATTTTTTTCAAGTATCTTCTTTAAAGGTAACCCCATAAACTTCGATAAATGTGTTGCAATACGTTCAGAAGGATTAAAACCTCTCTTCTTAAGTTTCTTTTTACTTGAGGGCACATAAGTGATGAAATCATAATCGAATTCTTCTTCTACTAACAGTTTATCATAAATCATCTGTGCATAGTAATAAGCAATAAAAGTTTTTTTATAATTTTTTAATTTAAAAAGCAATTTTTTCGATTCTTCATTATAATCAATAATAGAATACCCTCTCTTAAAGTAATACCTGTTTTTCTCACACTCTAAACATATACTGCCCATTTTTATTTTTCGACCACAAAATTTACAAAGCTTTCCTTTTAAAAACTTTGTTCCTTTTAGACAATTTAAGCAAAGAGAATATCGACTCTTTAAGTCAATTTCTCCATTACATTGAATGCACTTAATGTTTCTTGGAAAGATACTATTTAACACCTTATTAATGATCATAAGATCTCCTCTTATATAAACGCCAAATCATTGCGTTTAATGATGCGTTCTTTTAGTCCGGAATTGCGTATAAGATTTCTTTTGTTATTAATCATACCCATTAAATATTTTTCTTCCCCTACAATGACCACGAGTTTTTTCGCCCGAGTAATAGCTGTATAAAGGATCTTCCTGTCACTTAACATATTTGGAATCCAGCTCATGGGTAAAATTACCACTGGAAACTCATTGCCCTGGCTTTTATGAATGGTAATGGCATAGGAATGAATAAGCTCTTTTAAACTGTTAAAACTGTAACGCACATTTTTATCCTGATCAAAGGTAATCAGCAATTCTTTATCATAGGTATCAATGCCGTAAATATAGCCCATATCACCATTAAAAATCCCTGTACCTTCTTCTCCATTATTTTTTTGCCACTTTACATCATAATTATTTTTTATCTGCATTACCTTATCCCCGACACGAAAGACTTGGTCACGATAATCCTTTTCATTTTTAAATTTATCCGATGGATTCAAGGTTTCTTGCAATACTTTATTAATATTTCTTGTGCCTAATAAATGATTCTTCATAGGTGTTAAGATCTGAATATCTTCTAAGGGGTCTATATCAATAAATTCTTTTAACCGATCCCCACAAAGACTTTTTAATTCTTCTAAAATATTTTCATGTTTTTTTCTTTTGATAAAGAAAAAATCCTTGCCTTCTATATTGTAGTTAATGCCCTTGCCTTGGTTTATTTTATGGGCATTGGTAACAATAAGACTTTCTTCACTTTGTCTAAAGATTCGATCCAGTGTGACTGTTTTAATCACCTCTGATTCAATAATGTGTCTTAAAACATTTCCGGGCCCTACAGAAGGCAGTTGATCTGCGTCCCCGACTAAAACCAGTCGCGTACCTTCTGTTAAGGCTTCTAAAACACTTTTCATTAATGAAATATCTACCATGGAGGTTTCATCAATAATTAAAACATCACATACCAATGGATCATTCATGGTTTTATTAAACATAAGAAAATTTCCAGCGCCCCTTGAATATTCAAGTAAGCGGTGAATTGTTTTCGCTTCCTTGCCTGTTGTTTCTGCCATACGTTTTGCCGCTCTGCCTGTTGGTGCTGCCAGTAGAACTTTATAGTCATTTCGATTGAACATTTTTATGATTGAATTAATAATCGTTGTCTTGCCTGTACCAGGCCCTCCAGTAATGACTAAAACACCATTTTCTAAAGATTCTCGAATGGCTTCTTCTTGTAGATTATGTAAAGTAATCCCTAAGGCCTCATTAATTGCTTTTAATTCCATCTCAATATCTATTGGAAAACGATAAAAAGCATTGTTCAGTTGAACAAGTTTGTTGGCAACATAACTTTCTGCTTCTGCTAAATAGGGTAAATAAATGGCTTCTTCCCCTTCAATCATTTGAAGGACTAAGCCTCTTTTTATGATCAACTCTTGAATTTCATTTTCAATGAGAAGGTCATCTACATGTAAAGTTCTTCCACTGCGCTCTAGCAAAGTTTCTTTAAATAAAAAGGTATGCCCTTCATTTTGAGATTCTTTTAATACATGCTTTATACCACTGGCAATTCTAAAAGGGGATTCTGACTCAACGCCCATTTTCTTAGCGATACGATCGGCAATGACAAATCCGATGCCATTGATATCATCTGCTAATCTGTAAGGATTTTGATTAATAAATTGAATGGATTTTTCTTCGTAGACATCATAAATTCGTGTGGCAAAGGTCGTTGACACACCATATTTTTGAAGGAATATTACAACTTCTTTCATAGCCATCTTCTCAATATATGACGTTGTTACTTTTTCTACAGTTTTTTTCCCTATGCCATCAATTTCTAAAAGCTTGTCTGGATTGTATTGAATAATATCCAAGGTATCCTTTCCAAAGGCTTTTACAATGCGCTTTGCGTAAGCCGGTCCAATACCATCGATAAAACCAGAGGCTAAAAACAACTCAATGCCATCTTCATCCGTTGGCAAAATAATTTGTGAAGACTCCACATTAAATTGTTCTCCATATTTAGGATCTGTCACAAAGTCACCAAGAAAAGACAACATTTGTCCCGTCTCAATAATAGGGATAATGCCTTTAACAAAAACGATCTCATTGTTATAGTCTATAATGGCAATGCAAAAGCCATTGTCTTCATTTTGAAAGATGATTTCTTCTACCGTTCCTTTAATCTCTAAAGACATATTTCTCCTAACTCTTACTTTTCTTTACTAATTTCCCACAGTTCAAAATGATGAATACTTTCTTCTGGATTGATTGTCTGAATTGGTGACAATGTTTCTAATTCAAGGATCTTATCACTTGTATAGGTTTCAAAGGAACACCCATGATCCGGATAGTCTTGATCTGCTTTATAATCAAAATATTTTGTAAAAGTATAGCCGCCTTCAGTGTAAGATGCCCAGCCTTCTTCATTATTCGTACCAATTTTAAAAGCCGTGTTGTTGTTAACATCTTGTTTTAATGTAAAATAGTCTTCTTTAAAAGTGATCCGTTCATCTCCTAGATGACAATAAGACCACAGAGAAAATCTTTTAGTACTTAACAATTCTTCTTTTCTCTTATTTAATGGTATTTTAGCAATACCCCCAGTTCTTAAAAGTGTAATGCCCCAAGCCGCTGTTTCAATTGTCCATTGGCCTTTATTCATTAATATGTGTTCTATACGGACACGTTTACCACCATCAATGAATTTGATCTTTAATTGTTTTTGCAAAAGGGTTTGATTATTGATTGGTTGGGTTAAAATTAATGCCTCATCCACTATTTCATAGTCGATTGGTTGATTATCCGGCATATAGGTTCTAGGAAATTTCTCTGGTGTGTGCCACAAGCGATGCCCACCCCTAATAAACCAAGTATCTTCTTCATGTGCCCTTGAAATACCAGTCAGCTCGCCAAGGAAATTCTTATCTCCTTTTTTTAAAAAACTCGCAATACGAATCCCATAGTCTAAAGGGATAATCATTTCATACATATCATTTTCTATCTTTAAACTTTTTACATCATTGTATTTTATCTCTTGATACTTCATCTTCGCCTCCAGTATACATAGAATTTTTATTTTATACATTGCTTCATCTGTTTTTTTATCATTTCTTCAATAATTGTCTCATTAAAAGTTTCTTTGCTTTTTTGAATCACTTCATGTATTTCATCTTTATGAATAGTCTCTTTAAACAATAAGAATTCATCCCCCCATTTGAAAAAAGGAGGATTCTTTCCTCTTTATTCCTAAAAAAATTGTACCATATTTTTAATCAATACAAAAGAAAATTTATTTTCTAAAAGCCGGTTTGTTCCTTGTATTAATGCTTATATTTTTAAAAAAAAGCAGCCTACTATGAAAGTAAACTGCTCACTATTAATTTAATTATGCTTCTTTATTTAACTTTGTAAATCCAACCTTCTGGTGCTTCAACATCTCCTAATTGAATACCAACAAGTGTGTCATACAATTTCTTTGTTACAGGGCCAACTTTATCTTCATCATAAAATACAGTATAGTCGTCTTTATGTTGAATGCCACCAATCGGTGTAATAACAGCTGCTGTACCGCAGGCGCCTGCTTCTTTAAACTCATCTAAGGCATCAATTGGCACGTCTCTTTCTACAACATCCATATCTAGATATTCCTTTGCTACATGCATTAAAGAATACTTCGTAATACTTGGCAAAATTGAAGGTGACTTTGGTGTTACAAAAACATCATCCTTTGTTATACCAAAGAAGTTTGCTGCCCCTACTTCTTCAATTTTTGTGTGTGTTTTAGGATCTAAATAAATACAATCAGCAAAACCTTTTTCAACGGCTTCATGATGTGGTAATAAACTACCAGCATAATTGCCCCCTACTTTTGCGCGTCCTGTACCATTGGGTGCTGCACGGTCATAATCCGTTGTAATAAAGTTCACTGGTGATAAACCACCTTTAAAATATGGACCAACAGGTACTGCAAATACAGAAAATAAGTACTTATCCGCTGGTTTAACACCTAGATTGTCCCCAATACCGATCATAAATGGTCTCAAATAAAGTGTTGCACCAGTACCATATGGTGGTACATATTCTTCATTTGCTTTAACCACTTGCATACAAGCATCTATAAATTTTTCTGTAGATATAAAAGGCATCATTACTCTTTCATTTGTCTTTTGCATTCTTTCAGCATTCTTATCTGGTCTAAAAAGCTGAATACTTCCATCTTTTGTTCTATAAGCTTTAAGGCCTTCAAAACATTGTTGCCCATAATGTAAAGAACAAGAAGATTCACTAATTGTTATTGTGTTCTTTTCAGTTAATTGTCCTTCATCCCATTCACCATTTTCAAAGTATGAAACATATCTTTTAGGTGTTTTCATGTACTTAAATGCTAACTCATCCCATTTAATATTTGCCATTACTTTCCTCCTCTTTTCATCAATATCATCTAACTATATAATATCATAAATTTAGTTTAAAATAAAATCATTAGGGTATATATTATGTATAACATTATTTTAGGAGGTATAAATGAATTCATTAATTATCTATTATTCCTTAACCGGACATGTTGAGCATTTCGTAAAAGAACTTAAACAGAAAACCGAATTAGATGTACTAAGACTAGAAACCGTCTCAACATCTCAGTACAAAGGATTTTTAAAATATCTAGTCGGCGGATTTCAAACCTCAATTGGATACAATCCAGCTATCAAACCAATTAATATTTCCTTTGAGAAATATGACCATTTCATTTTTGTAACACCCGTTTGGGCGAGTACTTATGTACCAGCTTTTAATACATTAATAGATCAATATGATTTTTCACATAAGAAAATAACTGTTATTAGTAGCTCAAAAGCTCTAAACATTGACTTATATGAAAAACTCAATATAAAACTTCCACTAAGTACCATTACAAGACACTATAAAATAGTTGATAAGGAACCAGAAGACCAAAAAAATGTGGTTAATCAAATCCTTAAGCAATTAAAGAACCAGTCATTTTCTTATTAAAAAGCAATTATGAATAAGTTTCCTTTCCAATTTAATAAATGATTGAATAAAAAAACTATAGCATGTTACTTTGCTATAGTTTTTTTAAAGTTATATTTAAGTTTTTCGACCATTTCTTCTAATTCATTTCTGGCACTTTTATTTTGTTTTATATTCCCAAGCAATCTTTCTTTTGCAATATCATAAGCACTACCAAAGTCATTTGCTTCAATTGTCTTATCGGCATCATTTTTAAGTAATAAATCAACGCAGTTGTAAGCACCATTTTGAGCTGCAATCATTAAAGGGGATAAGCCATAAGTGGCATCAACATCATTTAACTCAGCACCTTCATCAATTAATAATTCTAAATTTTTAAATTTATTATTTTGTGCAGCGTACCATAATGGCGTACAACCTTGAGCATCTTTGGTATTAATTTCTGCTCCTGCCTCTATTATTTCTTTTACTTTTTTTTCATCTGAGTGATGAGCCGCTAAGTGAAGCACTTGTTCTCCAACATCCCCCTTTATATTTACATCTGCTCCTGCAAATAATAATTTTTCAAAAGACTTGTCGAACTGACCCATAATAGTTAACATTAAAGGGGTATACCCTTCATCATTCTTCTCATTGAAAGTTCCCTCTTCAATAGATACTCTTAGACTTTTTGATAAACCTTTTCTCTTTTTTAGAATATTGTTTCTTACATAAAGCATATATATATAAGCGGCTCCAACTAATGCAACTATAATCAATAACACATATACAAATACCATTTATTCCTCCTTTAGATTTTTTTCAATTATATCTTTTACTTTTTTTGTAATTATTGTCGTATCTCTTTCCTCAGGTTCTAAAATAACTGGTTTTCCAATAGTTAAAGTTACCTCAGCTGGTTTAATTAATAAATCCCCTTTTTTCATGGCCTTAATAGAGCCATTAATGGTTACTGGAATGATCTTTGCATTTGCTTTAACAGCTAATTTTAAACTGCCTGGCTTAAATTCATTTAATTGACCATCTTTACTTCTAGTTCCTTCAGGGAAAATTACCATTGCTTGGCCTTTTTGAATCTTCTTGGCTCCTTTATTAATGGCGCGAACGGATTGTCTAACATCTTCTCGATCAATGAAAATACAATTAACCAATGTCATCCATTCACCAATGAAAGGCATCTTTTTAATTTCTTTTTTAGCAACAAAAGCAACTCTTTTGTTTAACGCATTGAGTAAGATTGGAATATCAAAGTTTCCTTGATGATTTGAAACAAATAAAACATTTGATTCTTCAGGTAAGTTTTCTTTTCCTTTAACTGTTACTCTAATGCCAGCTAACTTTAATAATTTTTCTGACCATTGATTTGAAAGTTCTGTTAAATAAGCCTCTAAGGCTTCATCTTTTCCTTCTCTTTTCATTTTTTTGGCTTTCCTTAATCTGAGAAAAGAAAAAAGAAAATATGTCCAAAAATAAGTAAACCATATAATTGTTCGAATCATTTCTCCTCCTCAATATTTTCGTGTCAAATATATTATAACATATCAGAGATGAAAATAAATACTAAATAACTAATAAGTACTAGAGGAGCCAAAGGGTATTTGATACTTTGATCCGTATTATATTTTGAAATTTTCTGGGTAATAAAAATACTTTTCATGTATCTATAAAATTGAAGAAAACCAGAAACATCTCTTTTCCTTAAAAGTAAGATTACTGAATAAAACCCACTGATTAAAATTGTAAAAACTACAATGCTCGTTAAGTCTTCCATACCATTAATTGCCCCTATTGCCATGAACATTTTAATATCACCAGCAGGTATAAAGCCTAATAGAAATAATGGATAACCTATTACTAAAGGAACTATGAAACCAATAGATGCAATGAACAAACCATTGAGACCAAATTGATAGATGTTTATAATAAAGCCTACTATTATTCCGATCATTATGTGTTTGTTTTTTACTTTATTAAACTTTAAATCTGAAACACTAGCCATTATAAGAAAAATAAGTGTTGCAATCCATTGGAACATAATCCCTCCTTTTTAGTGTGTGCCATAGTTACTGTAATCATCACTTTTTCTTCGATTAATATCGTAAAGTATTGTGTCCCCATCTTCAAAATCAAATAACTTGTTTTCTCCACTAATATAGACGTCCTTCTTTGGATTAAACCCTTCAATGCTATACATATTTGTTTGGTCATTTTTATAAGTTAAATTTTCACCAGAACTCTCTGGGTCTTTCTTTGAAACCATTTGGAAATTAACTTTGATAAAACCATCTTTTAAGAAAATATCTTCACTAAAATCTATACCATTGTTTTTAGCAGCATATTCAATTAAATTTACATCCTCTTTTACTGCATAGGTGTCATTGGGTAACCAATACTCCCCGTACCATTTTTGTCTTGCTTTTTTAATAGCCTCTTGATTAACTTCTAGTGGGCTATTGGTGTCATCACCAATATAAGTTCTAAGAAATTTTGTTATACTGATCTTATCAGCATAGCCAATTGCTTCCTTCTTTTTCTTTAATTCAAAGATCGATACTCCTAAATGATTACTTATACTTTCTAATTCTTCTTCTTTTAAGGTAATATAAGGGTTTCCTAGATCAATTTTATAGTTCAATTCTCCCTTTACATTTGATTCAATATTATCTAAGTCTATTAGATAGTCATTATTATTAATCCTAACCTTTGACCATAGTGATATATTTTGATCTTCATTACCTAAATAATCCACAAAGCTAAAGTGTGGTTCAATAAGGATCTCATCATTTTTTAAGTAATTTCCAAGTGTCTCTAAAGTAAATCTGATTTTATACCCGAGTGGTATACCGCCAACATTTTTATACGTTGGATGGCTTCCAGGGGCAATGGGTAAAAAGTACTTCTCATTTCTGCGAAGAACGTTTCCGTTTTCATCATTGCCACCAAAGGGATAGTTGTTGCCTTGAATGAATTCATAACTTCCTTTTTCACGTCTAAAAACTTCTTCCCAAGTGGGATAGTCATCAATATCTCTAATCTTAAAACCATAGAGTCGTCCTATGACTTCTACAGTTTTTTCATCTGTAACACTATAATAGTCACTTTCAATGTTTTTTAGAGACGTTTCGAAAGTATCTGATACATCAGCATTAATAGCTCTGCTTCTAATTTCTATTTGATAAGTCCCTTCCTGAACCCAAATAGGTACATAGATGTCTGTATCAAAGGAATCTACTTGAAGCCAAGTATCCTTCCTTACATACTTAGATGCCTCTCTAGTGGTTCCTTTATAATAGACATCAAAGGGAAATTTTATTTCTTTCAAAGAAATATATTTGTCATAGTCTCTATTGCCGTACCCTAAAATATTTCTATGCTCTCCTGTTGTCTGATAGCGAAATTTTGTTGCCATGCCTAGAATAATGGCCCGATCATTAATAGTTGCGCCTACTTGTTGATTATAATCGTCACCAACATTTGACATTAAAAGTTCAGAGTAGATCGGTGTATGGACCGTCACTGTATTTACTGCTATAGGCTGTAAGATTTCTTCTAATGAAGTGCCATTATAATTAAAGTCCCTCTTATAGACTATTTCTCCAGTATTCTCATGAACTTTGTTTCTAACACTGTCTGGGATCTTTAAATCTTCTTCCATTAGTACATCTTCGCCAATTAATTCAACTATAGGTAAATCTATTGGCTCAGGCGTAGACTTTTCTGAAAGGGCAGAATCCATTATAACTTGAGAATCAAAAATTAACGAATCATTTCTTACCATATATTCTCCAACAGAGGCTTCAGCAATGCTCTCCCAATTTGGATTACTAGGAGTTCCATTTTTACCAACTGTTTTAGGACTTAAAGTAATGACTCCTTGTACAGGTGGTTCACTAACAATGTTTTCTTCATTTTCCAAGGTAATACTTGGTATCTCGTAATTTTTTGGATACAGTTCTATTTCATTATTATTCAATACATCAGAATAGATCTTTGCTTTATCTATTTTAAAATTTTCAAAGGAGTTTATCCTATGATATGAATACGCTCTATTAATTGAATAGGTTTGAGAAACAGTCCGAGTTCGACGTTTTGTTTTACGAACTTTTTTATCTGGTGTTGAGCGTTTTCGATCTATCACTCTCCATTTCTCTGTATAAACTCTTGTAACTGTTACTTGAAAATCTTTGTCACCAGAAATCTTTTCAAATTCATGATTGGTTATTCTTTCTTTTCCTAACACTTGTGCATATACATTTTCAGAACTTGGAATACCTAAGGATACATCATAATATTCATCCTTAGGTGCCATTGCTTTAATAATCCCTATATCTTCACTTTCAATTACTGGTATATCTTCTTCTAACACAGGTATATTTTCTTCTAGTACTGGATAATACATTCGAAGGGGTAAAATAAATTTCATTCCCGCAGAACCACCATTGGCAAATGTGCCATCACCAATACGGTAATCAGAAGTATTTTTCTGTGTAATTGTGTATTTAGAGGGGACAGTATTCCAAATCCCGATAGTTTTAGGCGCTAAATCACCTTCAGGGTTCATTATATCTTCTGATGTATCAATAGATATTCTTGAATCCTTTCCATCTAAAAACGCGTGTCCTTCTGGTAAATCGGCTATATTTCCTATATTTGTATTGCCGAGTGATGTACCATTTTTATTCCAGATGGCAAATAAGGGAAAACCAAATTTCGACTTTATTGTTGGTATTGAAACATTTAAAGTGCCATTTATAGGATGAATTAGTTTATCCATTTCCACATTGAATATTGGTTTAAATTTAATATGCAATTTTTCA